>Ga0209107_10000639_pt1 | contig 20160 bp, 21 predicted proteins | sample LakErihyJuly2011_2_FD_187460 | JGI IMG/M metagenome (GOLD analysis project Ga0209107, IMG submission 187460) | Freshwater microbial communities from dead zone in Lake Erie, Canada - CCB hypolimnion July 2011 (SPAdes) (version 2) | ecosystem: Environmental > Aquatic > Freshwater > Lentic >...
ATCCAGATCACGAAAGTACTATTGACGACTGCAAACAAGCTTGCTCATTTATCTATAAGTTCTGTAAAGAAAATAAGCTAACACTACACCAATACAAGAACCTTATCAACGGAACTACACCAATAGTATTACAGCATCTTAGAGATCATAAAATTAATTTCTATATACTACAAGGCTTAGAGATTCACAGTCTCATTCAATCCACAGAACCGCAAATAATTAATTTTATAGTAGACGATTTTTTTAATATATACAATACAACTAAAAGTAACTTTATCAGATCAACTAAACTAAAAATTGTGATTAGATCAGCCTTTAAAATAATTGAAGACCGTCTATTGCAATTTAGTTAACTAACTCTATAATCATTTTATCTCGTTAAGAGATTTTCTAAAACCAAAAACTAATACAATAATAACTATGTTTAATTCTAATATGTTTCAATCAATCAAGGCTGCTCTTTCGAAAGACGAAGATAAGGGTAGTGGTCTTTATACTGAGATTCTTAAAACTACTGCAGGCAATACTTATACTATTCGTCTACTACCTTATAGTAAGGACCCGTCTAAGACTTTCTTCCATCATTATACTCATGGATGGAATTCATTCGCTACTGGTAAGTACGTTCAAGCGCTTAGCCCTACTACCTTTAATGAGCGTGACCCTATCTCTGAAGAACGTTTTCGTGCAATGCGTACCGGTACTGAAGATGAGAAGTCTCGTATGAGTGCAGTTCGTCGTTCAGAGAAATGGCTAGTTAACGTCTATGTTATAGACGATCCATCTAACCCTGATAATAACGGTAAAGTTAAGATCTTGCGTTATGGTAAGCAATTGCAAAAGATTATTATGGAAGCGATTGAAGGAGAAGACTCTGAAGAATACGGTGAGAAGATTTTCGATCTAGGTTCTGAAGGAGTAAACTTCAAAGTAAAGGTAGAGCAGCAAGGTGATTATCCGACATATGTAGCCTCGCGGTTTACTACTACTAATAAGTTAAAGCTTTCTGAAGATGAGCAAAAAGCTATCTATGACTCGTCCTATGACCTTACTAAAGTTAATAGCATTAAGAGTTATGATGAACTTAAGCAAATGATTGACGATCATATCTATGTCCGTACTGATGCTGCTCCTGCAACTGAAAGTCAACCTCAAACACGAGTAAGTAGTACTGTTGTAGAAAAGCGACCTGTCTCGCAACCTGTTGCTGAAACGAGTGTTGAAGACGATATCGACGAACTTCTAAAAGATCTATAATATGACATCTCAAGAAAAACAAGCTTTATTACAGTTCATGGGAGTAACCTATGGTGCAGCTGTAAAGATGGATAGAGATATTGTAAGTTCATCAAATCAGCTTACACCTATTAGTGATAGTATTAAGCATCAATTCGAACGAATAATGCCTGTTGCTGTTGATGATCGACCTTATACTCCTCCAGTTCCAGAGCCGTATATTCCACCTGTAGCGACGGCAATTCCTCTAGGAGTAGCATATCCCCCAGAACTACAACCTGAGTCTACACCTCAGCAAGACTATCAAGACTATCGAGGCACTGTTGCACACGATCCTACATTAATTGATACTCTTATTTCAATTAGGATGGCTTTAACTCGTATTGGTGATATACTTGAATCAAAACAATCAAATGACAAGCTCGCAAAGAAATCTAAAGCTCAGCAGACCTGAATTTATAAAGTTTATAGATTCTTTCTCAAAAATTAACGACTCCTTTATTGCTGAAGTAAAGGAGGATAGTATCTCAGTTATTACCTCGTCTTCAGATAATACTTTAATTAGCTATGGTAACTACAAGTGTCAGTCTACCTATAGTACTAATTTAAATATACCTGACTGCAAGAAACTAGTAAGAGTATTAGATACTATTAATAGTGATGTTATTGATCTAAAGATTAATACTAATAATTTAGAGTATACTAGTAACAGTGTTAAGTTTAAGTATCATCTCTTTGAGGATGGCTTCCTGCAAAAGCCCTCTCTTAGTCTTGAGAAGATTAAAAACTTTACATTCGATATCACCTTTAGTTTGACTAAGCAGCAGTTATCTTCTATTATTAAAGGTAGTACTTTTGCTACAGAGACTAATAAACTATATTTGTATACTGAAGAAGATAAGCTTATCGCTGAATTAACAGACAAAGCTCGACATAATTCAGATTCGTATACTATGGCGTTAGGTACTGTTGACTTTAAGTTGCAGCCTGTGTCTTTAAATTTCGATAATGTAAGATTATTGACTTTGCTTAATGATGTTATTACTGTAAATATCAATACTAAGTACGGTGTTATTATTATTGTAACTAGTAATGATACTACTAAGATATCCTACCTTATATCCTCTTTAACCCAATGAACCGACACGCAAGAAATAAATTATCTACTCCAAGCTATTTTATTAAACGACTTAAGGATAGTAAGTTCTCTACCTTCAAGGTGTTTGGTAATTACTCTGATCTAGATCCTCGTAAGTGGACTATTCTAATCGATCCTGGCGTGTCATCAGTCTTCGTGACATGCTTTGAGAATAAAACTCAAAATAAAGAAGTGTTGTTTGAATTTAACGATGGTGGTAGGCTTTTTCCTAAGAACTTTTCCCTTAAGACTGAGTCTATTGAGATCGTTGTGACAACTCTTTTAGGTGCAGGAGTGCAACAAAGAGAAGATTTCTAAATAACACAAACTAATTAAGAGTATGGAAACTGATAAAGGCGATACTCCACTAAGTTCTGATGATACTTTAAGAATTAAAGAGCTAGTCAAGGAAGCACTAGCTCTTCATCTTACAACTGTTAAAAAAAGACACACAGAGAGAGAATTAAACGAAGCTCTTAAAAGTATTGTTGGTGAGTTTTTAGATTGCTTTGTAGTTCTAGGCTACGACCTTCAAGGCGAGCCTAGGATTGTAAGGTCTTCAAAGACTAAAATGTCAGAAGCTGCCTTGAGACTGTTATTTTTTAAAGCAGCCAATATGGAGTTATACAATAATGAGAATCCTGGATATAGTGACGAGCCTTTTTAAGAAAAAGGCTCCTAACAAGCTAGAGGGTAGAATGTATGCGGTAACAACGGGTGATTATGCTGGTGAAATATTATTATTTGTAAAACAAATAGATAAGAGCTACTTGTTTTTATCTATACCTAACAATATTAATCGAGAAGTACCTATAGATAAGTTTGAATTCGCAATGAACTACGATATACTAGATTATATAGGTGATTTACCTAAAGATATCTTTAAAACCGTAAAAGCACAATTCGAATATAATGAAAACTCTCATCATTGATGGAAATAATCTCGTTCACAGAACTTTTTGGATTGTAAAAACGAGAATTAGCGAACAAGAACAGTCGTCTAGTGATAGTATTGAGAACTTACATATCTATTTTACCTTAAACGCTATCAATAGCTATGTATCTATGTATAAACCTACTAAGATACTAGTAGCTTGGGATGAGAAACCAGATTATGAGAGTAATATTCGCAAATCTATGCTTACTGAGTACAAAGGTAATCGTTCTAGCGACTCGACCCCTCATCAACACAATGAAGCTATCAAAGAAATGCTTGGATTACTTGGAATTAAGTCAGTTTTTCCAAGAGAACTCGAAGCAGATGATGTAATCGCGTATCTTTGCAAAGAAACTGAGGGTAAAAAGGTTATTATATCGGTAGATCGCGATTTTATTCAGTTAGTTAATGAGGATGTAACGCTTTTTGACCCTATTCGTAAGAAAGAGTTCAGTTCTACCAACTTTAAAGAGGCTACAGAGCATAATAATGTAGAAGAGTGGATGACAGCTAAGTGTTTGGCTGGAGATAAGTCAGATAACGTTGCTGGAATCCCTAAATTCGGGAAAGTAAAGATTAATAAGTACTTAAACGGTGAGATTACTCTTACCGAAGAGGAGCAAAGCGTGTTTGACCGTAATCGTGATATCTTTTGCTTGTCTAGATATAAGAATACCCCAAGAGAGCTTGAGTATTACAATAATCAAATGGAGCAGTCAGTGAAAGGTAGCTGGAAAGACTTCATTAAGAGCTGCGAAGTTCGGTCTTTTCAGAATATCTTGAAGAAAAAAGAGAGTTGGTATAGCTTGTTCTTTATGCAGCAGAAGCTATCGTCATTATTCGCATGATTCTACCTACTGAATACGTAATACTCAAGTTTTACGAGTTTAGCTACTACCCAAAGTACAATAAGTATAACAATACTTATCAGGCTGGGTGCGCTATATGTCGTGAAGGTGGGTCTCTAGGTAAAAAGCGTAGATGTTATTACATTCCTGAGAATGACAACATCTTCTGTCATAATTGCGGCTGGTCTAGTAAGCCTTATAAGTGGATTAGTGAAGTGTCTGGCTTAACCCAGGCTCAAATATACGAAGATGTAAAGGAAAAAAGTGTCGTTGACGGGTTTATCAGTGAGCAGCAACCTGAGAGACCTAAGAGTAGTACTTTGCCTCAAGATAGTATTAATTTATTCGATTCTACGCAGACAGACTACTACAGAGACAATGATATAATGAGGGTATCCCTGCAGCTGCTGAAGAGCAGAAGATTAGATACAGCCGTCAATAGGCCTAACGCGCTATACCTGTCCCTCAAGGCAAACACGCATAAAAACAGGCTAATTATACCGTTCTTTAATGAAAAAAACGAGATAGAGTTCTATCAGTCAAGGACTATACTATCTTACGATGTAAAGATGCCGAAGTATCTCTCTAAATCTAATGCTGATCGAACTTTGTTTAATATTAACAAAGTAGACAGTAATAGTGAGTATGTTTATATATTTGAAGGACCTATTAACGCGTTCTTCACTAAAAATAGTATCGCTGTCGCAGGTATTAACGAAGGTAAACAGTCATTCACGTCGAGGCAGCAGGAGCAGCTAGATAATGTGCTGAGATTGCAGACTAAAGTGTGGGTTCTTGATTCTCAATGGATTGATAACGCTTCTTTTGCTAAATCTAGGATATTACTCGAGCAAGGGTTTAAAGTCTTTATCTGGCCTGAGAAAATCGGCAAGCAGTATAAGGATTTTAACGATATTGCTATAGCTGCTAAGAAAGATGAGATAAGTGCTGAGTTTATAAATAAGAATACCCATGAAGGACTCACGGGTATTCTTAAATTAACTGAAATTGGTAGATTTAGAAATTAAGCGCCTCTATATTTAGCATCTAGCGCTTTAGAAGAAAACCCTTTAAATACTTCAGCTAGTCCAGCTAGATCTTCAGCCACTTTACGAATATTGTCCAGTTGAGAGGTCTTTATATCATCAAAAACGGTTTCAGGTGTCGCACGGCTTAACAAATAATTTATTGATGGAGCTTTAGTATCATTTAAAAAATCTTTAAACTCTAAGCAACGTATTGTCCATTCATCAATCTGTCCCTTCATCTCTATAGCTTGTTGAGCCTTAATCTGAGATGCCTGTTGAACTAAAGAATCAGCTTCAGGCTCAGGAACCTTTGTATCGAACTCTTCAGGATTGGTGTCATCGTCGAGAGAGGCTTCCATTGCTGCTCTTTCTTCGGCTGTTTGCTCGCGTAGGACTGTAAAAAATCTCTTTTCAAACTTACTCATAACTTTATTTATTCTCGTATTAAATAATTGTGTGAAAAGTCCACAAAATCCTTATCAAATTGGTGTAGCTGACAAACCTGTAATTGGTCAAGGTGATATAAGCTCCCAAATTAGACAATTCAAGGATGAGGAAGCGCAAAGTAAAGCACCTCCTATACTACCTTTCCCTCTCGAACCTATTAATTCTTTATTAAGTGATCTATTTAATACTTTATTAGAAATTAGAAAAAGTCTTAAAAATGTTGCTAATGAACCAGGGGTAGATAAAGATAAAATAGAATTTTTAAACAACGAAATTGATGAAATTAGTACGAAAATACTTCTTGACATACCAGCTCGTCTAGCTATAATAGCATTATAATGCTACCGTTACTCCGTTCTCTCTTAATCACACTGTTAATTAGCTTAGGTATTGCGTTTTCTTTAAGAAACGTTTTCGGACTATGGGAAACCTTTACTCTAGTCACTGCTCTTCAGTATATTTTATCGTTTATCATTAAAACCTACGAAGAGAGAGCTGGTCAGGTAGCTCAACTCACGCAAACCCTTGATGAAATACTTTCAAGGCAGGAAGTAACTGTAGAGTGCCCCTGTGGAAAGAGTGAGATGCCAGTAACTATTTTTATAGATGAAGAGACTATCGTTAAATGCGATGCTTGTAAGAATAAGTTTAGAGTTGTTACTGAAATTAGTACTAGACTTATAACAGAACCTCTTGTTTTAGAAAACATGTTTAATGCACTTAACGAACAATGATATAATAAACTTGTAATGAAGCAATTTACCTTTAATCTAAAAGACGGGACTGAGAAAGTAATGGAATTTGATGAGTTTGTACGTTGGATGTGCTTAGTTGAGAGCTTAGAAGTCATTTCTAAGGCTTGCGATGACCGCAATATACCTGCTAATAATGATAGTTGGATCAAGCCTTTAGCTATTCAGAGCTATATGGATGAGAGGTTTCACTCTATGAAGCATGATCTAACAGTGGAGGCAATGATGGGCAATATTTAAGTATGACGTTCGCGACTATAACTGATATTAATCAATGGAAGTACCTTCTACCTAATATATTAGTGTTAGAAGGCTTCAAAAGACCATATAATTACTATATTTACGGTAATAATAGGTATGTTTCCTTGCAGCTTATAAACGCCATTAAAGGCCTTAATATTGTATATGGCACAGTACGAGTTGATACTGTCCCAACATTTTTTAATGCTTTTAATATAAAGCCAGTCACTACTAACCATGTCTGGATCACCGCAACCACTATGGATAGGTTTGTTCTGCCACTATTCACTGATTTAAAAAAGTTTTTATGGTTAGATTGCGATACTCTTATTACTAGTGAAGAAATTTTTAATCTAGAAAATATCGAGACATCAGACAAAGGTATTGCAGCTGTGTCGACTGATACTAATCTTGACGATCACATTGTGTATTTTAGTAAAGCTGACTACTTAATAGATCTAGCAAAGGAAAACAGCAGTACTTTTAATGCTGGAGTATGTTTAATTGATTGCGAAAAGCTAAGATCTAATAACTACGTTGATTTTATTGATAAAGTATATGAGAGATCACAAGGAGCGTATGTAAATGATGAAGTTATACTCAATCTCTATGATCAATCTTATAATTTGCTACCTTTACAGTATAATTGTATGACTCATAAGACATTTGAGATTAAAAACCCATATATCGTGCACTTTTCAGGTAAAGACTACAAGCCGTGGGTAGATTACGTCTATAAGAAGGGTGCTTATCTAAAACACTACAAGCTTTGGGAGTACTATTATCTATTACTTGACGATTATGCTTCACGCCAGGTGTAAAGTACATTAAAAGTAAAATAATTAGTGCGTTTACCGGACGGAGTATAAGGATCAGAGTACGGACTTAAAATGATAGGATCATTATTTAAGGTATAGGTTAAATTAATAGTAGCTCCAGCCCCTGCATCAAGATTATAGATTGCTATTGGGAATCTAAACTTCGAAACAAAGAAATTATTTGTATTACCTAGTAACCCATCCTTAGATAGGTAGACACATCTTATATTCTTGTAAATACCTGTTGATCCAGCTGATATATTACTATAAACAGTAGATACTGTTACAGTTTTTGATGTATGGTCAATAGAATATCCTAGTTCTGCTGGTTTAAAACTAGAATTTACTTGATTTGTTATGCCATAAGAGTACACAACTGGGAATGTTTCACCGAATTGCGGAATATCCCCTTCTGTTTGCGATAAAACTAAGATATTATTGTTATAATAAACCCTATCATAGGGTATTTGATAGGTTGTACTATCAACAGGTATATAATAATTATAACCATCAGCTGTCTGTATTGTTAAATTATAGCTTGCTACTGAGCTCCAGTTAATTTTTAGTCTATAGTAGAACACTACATACTGTCCTACTTTAATATTAAGTGTAGATAAGAAAGTATTACGAGCAAAAGCATTACCATCACGGGTTCTTTTAATTGCAAACTCACTTATAGTGGTGTCTAACGTAGATGGTAACGTTGTAAATGACCTATAATATACTTTTGTGCTATTATTTTCAGTATATGACTCGGAAGTAGCACTCTGTATACCACTTAGTCGTGGAACATCAGTCATCTCGTTAACTCCATTTAGAAAATATCCTAATTTGCCTACGTAATTACTACTTTTTCCGAAATCTAGGTAGCTAAGCATACTAGGTATATCGTAAGTATATAAATCTAGTAGACCACCAGATAAGATTGTATTTGTTGACCAATCTGACTCCTCTACGACATTACCATTCTCCATCACACGGTAACTATACTCACCTTTTAGATCTAAATTTAAATTAACGTTATTCATTATATATAACTGATGGTATAGTTAGAATATATGCCAACCGGCCGCACATTACTATTATTAGTATAATTTATACCAGGTCCAATTAATTTCCAGGTACTGTCAAAGCCAGAAAGAGAAAGAGTTATACTATTATCTTGGGATTTGTATATAAAATAATCAGAACGAGTTAAAATTGTTTGCTGAGTTGTTACACTATCAAACATCTGTAATGTATAACCAAAATTATACAAATCTAAAGTTGCGTAACCGTCATAAATGCCTATGTTAATACCTTTAGCTATACTAACACTTACTTGAGCTATATGTTGTCTATTAGATGTAGCTGGATCTACGGTAATTATAGGCGGTGGTACATAAGGTTCATAAACCGGAGGAACGTATGGTTTATATTCACACTCAGTAACTAGACATGTACTATCAATTACCGGTGACTCAAGTATGGTTACTGAGCTAGTAGGAGGTACATAAGTGAATACCTCTCTACCTTCCACCGTAAAATTACTGAACCGTATAGTTGGCTTAGGAGCAATACCAGAAACTACATTTGAGAATGTAACACCTGGTCTAAGTTTACTTGAAAGAGTTCTACTAAAGGTTACATCTTGAGTTAAAATATTAACAAAGTCTTCTGTAGGGCTATATCTAAAATCTACATAGAGAGTTTGACCAACATTACCTAATCGAGCTCTTATTGTCTTTTTTCTTGACTCAATTATATTAAAATTGTAAGCAGATAATGGAGTATTAACTGAATATTCACGCCAACTATACAAAGGTCCTTGACCGCGGACTGAGATTGAGTTTAACTTACGATTTATATCTAAGTCTCCATCTCTTATAGTCGAACCTAACGAGCTCAAAGACAGAGCAAAGCAGCCAGTAGTATCTAAACCTACTCCTATTAAACCTTTATCGGTACCACCAACCGCACCTGCATAACCTAAATCAATATTGTTGCCGCCAGATAAAAGGGATGCTTGAGTAGTGCCTGTTGAATCCTGAAGAAAGAGACATATTCCAAGCTGAGAGTTAGCAGGTATATTTGTAGCGTAATAATCGAAAGACCATACTATATCATAATACGGTGAGAGAGCCTTCTCGTATATCTTAAAAAGTTTAGCATTAGGGTCAAGAGTAGGATACTCCATACGTATTATTTATCATTGTTCGCAATTATAAAGACACACGTTAGAGTATTATTGTCCTTAAACCTACAACAACATACTAGTTTATAGTTTAGTCGCTTATATTCTCTATAGATGGTCTTAAAATGCTCTACATCGACATTTAAGATAATACTTTTTCTTGTTCTATCTATTAAGATATAATTTGTAAACTCCTGACCTACTGCATACGCTCGATTAGGTATATCCACATATATATTTATGACTTCTCGTGAAATAATATCTCTTTTACCTTCGACCTCAATTGGTTAGCTGCATTATAATCTTCTATCTCATCAATAGAAAATCTCACTCTATTAAGAATCTTTTCTATAAGAAGAAAATCCTCAAAAGTAACCCCTTCAACTAATATTTCATTCATATTATAAAGTATACCCTACTACTCTAAGTACAACTGCATCACTAAAATTAACTGGTGATCTAAAAGACATAACTAAGTCACCAGTTGGAGAAGCAGACAAAGGTAGGAATACTTGACTGATATCACACTCTGGTGTCTTTGGATTTAAATTAGGACCGTCAAAACCTTTAACATAACTAACAGTATATTCTGTTGATGCGACAAGGCGTGGATTTGTAGGGTCAAGTAAGCCTATATCTGGAGCTGAAACTATTAGTCTTGGAGTATAGGAAGGGTTAGGTCCTACTTCGTTAAATTTAGTAACTCTACTTTCAATTATTAAGTTCTTAGCATTGCTTGGAATGACTGTTGAAGGGCTTGCGACACCTGCTGAAAGAGTTGTAGAATTTGCAACTATTGCAGGTAACTGAGTTATAAAAGGGTACGCTGATATAGTTCCAAAAAAGCTCTCTGGAACATTAGGATCAGGTCCAGGCTGGTATAAAGGATCAGCTTCGCTAGAATGCTTATAGAAAGTGACAGGTGTCCTTAAAAATACAATTGGTGAAGTAGCGTTATACGCGATGTTGGATCCTGCTGGAGTTTCTTCACCTGCTGGTGTTATGGTCGGTGATGGCGATGAATTTACTACTCTACCGTAACTATCAATATCGAAAGCTCCTGTAATAGTCTGAGATGTAGTAACCTGAGGTAAGCTTACTACATGATTACCTGAGAGAGCAGTTACAATATTGCCAGTAGAGGTAACACCGTTAAGTATAGAACTGAGACCGCCAGTAAAGCTTATAGTAGAACTAACAATAGGATCAGCGACAGCCTTTATAATATAAAGCATTCCTGTCGCACTTAAAGTGCTGACATTAGTTGTTCTTGCACATAGTGAATATACAGTTGAAGTTGCAGGACTACTACCTGATCCGTAAATAGCTTTATTAATAAGATCTGGAACCTTAAAGTTAGTAGCATCTCCACCGTAGGTTGATCCAATAGTAGCGTATAATTGCGGATAAGTTGCAGTTGCAACTACCTGACCATTACACAATAGCCAACCTGATGGAGCATTAGCAGCTGAAGCAAAAGGCATTATAGATCCAACTGGAATCTGACCAGCAGTTCCAGGAACGAAAAGTGTAGTTGATTGTGTTGGTTGTGACCAACTTAAATTACCACTTATATCAGTTGTTAAAAATAAATCACTCGCAAACGCAGTAGGCCATTCATAGCTTATATTGTTAATCTTTAACTTACCTGGTAGAGATAGATATTCTGCATCGTACGGTAGTACTGAGTTAGTAGTTATAGCTTGGGTATTTAACGCAATATCACCTTCAGTAAATGTCAATGAATTACCTACTATACCTGGATCAATATTACCAGCAGAAATAACACCTACAGTAAATGTATTACTTGATTGTAGTAATGTACTATCACCTGCTGTATATACACCACCTAGGACTTCCCAATTATTTATATTTGTACTGTCACCACTTTTAAACCTGTATAGTAACTTATTATCATCGTCAAATGCCTGATCACCAGGTGAAACATTCGTCAAGGTAGTTACATTACTAGTTGATCCAGCAAACACATTTCCAATAAGTATACCACCAGCGGTACTACCATCACCAACGTATAGCTTTTTCGTATCAGTAGTATATCCTAACTCTCCTTGTGCTAGTACCGCACCTACTCTATCAGCATTATTACCTCTCCTTACGAGAAGTCTTAATAGAGAATTTTCAAATATTTCAATTTTTGCCATAGTAAATTATTATAATTATGATACAGGTGGTGGTGCAGCTGATAATGGAGCAAATCTAAAGATTGGTATAGCTATATCTCCGCTTGATGAGCTATTTATAACTATAAATCCAGCTGAGCTTACACCTACCATCTCTGTCACACCATTTGTAGTTATGTCTGTATAACGAGCTTGAAAAACTTGTTGATTAGTAAACTTATCTTGATCTATAGTACCATTGTAGGCAACACCTGTTCCAGAATTACTACCAGACAGAATATAACCAAACATTGGTGAACGACTGGTAATTATACCATCTTCATTATAGTTAATATTATCAAACCTAGTACTAACACTTCCAGCATGCTTAGCCTTTAAAGATATTATACCGGCAGTTGATTCTAAACTAACATTATCTACATTCTTTAAAATAGCTCTCAAGGAACCACCAACGACTTCTAAACCAGCACCGACAAAATTACTGCTTAGAGAGCTTGTATTAACAGTATTTGGCGGTACTTTAGTGATTGTGAGTCGTGAGTCAAAGTTATACCCCAAATAATTTGGGTCAAAATTTACGTTTATTTTATTACCGTTGCCGCCTGAGATAGAATTACCGAAAGCTGTGTTACTTATACTATTTTCTGTAATGCCTTTAACAAACAACTTATTAGTAGTACCATTAATGCCTATAGTAACATCATCAACATTAGCTGATAGACCTGTACCGAACGACAGACCTCCATTCGCCATAACAATTGACGGGTTTAGTTTTGTATTTCCAATTGCTGCGTCTGGAATACTTAATATATTAGTACCTGCAGTATACCTAAGAATAGATCCATCAACTTTTGGACTTATATTTACCCAGTGACTAATATTAGAATAGTCAGTACCAGTTAACTGATACATCAGTGATTTCTCAACTACTATATCATTCTGAACTGCTCTAGTTATCGATAGTCTACCTAAGGTATTAGCTAGCGGAGGATGAATAACGCTACCGACAGGTCTACCACCTGATGTAGTACCATCACCGACAAATACTCTTGATGTATCGGTGGTGTATCCTAGCTCTCCCTGCTCTAAGATTACTGCTTTACGCTGCGAGTCAGTTCCTCTTCTAATTTTTAATTTAATGATGTTTTGTTCAGGCATATTGTTATTTATAATAACACTTAGAAGATCCAACCATTTAGCTTTACTTCAACAGAATGAGTGTTGGTCCGGCTCTGCTTATTGAGCTTACTTTCGTTGTTTTCAATGTTACCAATAGAATATAGAAAAAGTGAGTTAGCTCTTTCTTGAGTTTCAAGATTAGCAACAGGCATCTTTACTATTAGCTGATTCATATATGTATATGTATTTTCATCTAAGCGACCAAAATCTTCTGTTATATTGGTAGAAATAGTAGTTTTACCTATTACTTCGCTATCCATTGTTAAAGAAGTACTAAATTTTAAGTAAGCGGACTTTGTAATTAAGGTGACAGTTATTATAGCATATCGAGCATCGATAGAGTAGCCTGGTCTTATAACACTATCAGAAATACCCCAATTAATATTAAACTGTTGCGATTGAACAGAAGCGCCAACCGTATATGTCGTAAGAGGTATTAATGTCTGTATCTGCGATGTAGGTATCATCACAACTACAGGCCTGCTTTCTATGTTAGTAATTACACCATTATTAACTGTTATTTTAGGATTATAGTATACACCATTTGTAAGCTCTGTTTCATCACCATCTGTTATAAGCTCTGAAAGAGATTTTAATTCAAGAACGCCACTAGCTGTCCTTGCAACAACTTGATGTTGTATTCCTTTGTCTACATTAGGCATTCTTAACTGACCTGCGTATATGTCGTTAGAAGATAAATAACCGGAAACAGTAGCACCTTGATTACTTCTACCGATAGAGAGAGCTGATTGAACTCCTGTTCCATCATAGACTGGCTTTAAGCCAGAAGCTGGAATTGGTTCTCCATCTGCATGTAAAACCCCCTTGTAAGTTGCGCTAATATTAGTGTTAGTCAGAGCGTTTGGCATACTATTATTTAAGATATTATTCTAATATTAACGTACCTTCTTCAAGATTGTAAACCGGTATTAATCCGTCACCGTAATCTACATTAGATAAGCTTACTAGTTTAGATTGCAACTCATATACACTTCTAAATGCTCGATTTATAACTCCAAGTATCGCCTTCTCGTTGTCGTGTATGTAATATTGATTAATGTCATTTTGATTGAAATCATTGAACTCGATATTATAGTTATAATCTTCAAGAGTAAAAACTCCCGCATTATCATACGAACCAGTAAATCTACCTACTAAATTATTTTTTAGTGTATAAACATCATTTAATATTTTATAAATCTCTTTATTTATTGTAGGAGTCTGAACGTATTCATCACGATTTATAGTAAGCTTTGAAGCTCCGTAGTTAGGATAAGTATTATACTTTGTAACTTGTTTAAATGTGTAAGGTTCTTTAAAGACATATAATTTGCAATCTGTTAATAATATTATATCGTCTTGATTATTATAATTATCTATAACTCCCATACCTCTAAACTTATTATCCACTAAAAAAGCATTTTCACTGTCAGAGGGTGAATCGAAAAAATTCCAAAGAAAATTAGCTTTATCGAAATCTACGTTGGTTAAATTCCAGATATACGTTATTTCAGGATTATAAGAAGCAGACCATAAACCGAGTCTTTCAGATTGATACCTACCTAATATTTTCTCTGGCCTATTTTTAAGCTTTTGAAAGACGTTTAAATCCGTACAAATATACCAGTAATTATTATTTGCTTTAGCGAAAGAAATATTTTTAACAACCTCTTTTATACCATTAACCACTGCCAGCGTTTCCTCAAGTATATGCTGCTCCTGTAAAATAAATTCACCGTCGTAAACATACAGTTTCATACCATCATTATAGTATGTTAACAAATAAAGTCTGTTTTCTAGAGCATCAAACTCCATAGCAGCTAAAGGCTCTCTTCTAAATGGAGGACCAGAGAGACGTTTTATATAATTGAACTGTGTATTAAAAACCTTACAAGTATAGTTACCAGAGTCATAAACCACCAAATGTGTATCACTGCAGCAGATATTACTCGGCCCATTAAATCTAGAAGGGTCAGTCGAATAACCTGATCCACCAAGAACTTCAACAAAATTACGTTTGTTAGCGAATGCTACATCTTTATTGTAGAATCCCGATACTTCATATTTTAAAATATTATTATTAGCAAAATCAGATATAAAAATAAAATTTGAGTTAATACAAATGCTATTAAGACTACCAAAAGGTAATTCATTTTCAACTGACTCATACTTGTCTGAAACCTCTATAAAATTAGTTGTAACAAGGTCTGTTGAAAGAGATATAAATTTAGTATCAGATATTCCAAGTATAACATATGTATCAGTATTACCTGCATATTTTACACTAACGTATTTTTTAATATTACCTAGATCAACGTAATCTTCTGCATTTGTAAACCTAACAGTCTGCTGAACAGTCTTACTACTATAGAGTGTTAAATTTTCTGCGCTAGACGTAAATGTTGTGGTATTGACAGTTGACGGAGGTACACCTAGATATCTAATATTATTTGAAGCTGGTAAATCATTATCTGGAATAAACATACGCGAGAAAACATATGTATTATTAATGTGTAATTTTCTTAACCGATCTTTAATTAAATTGAAAGTAAGATAATCGTTAGCCTCAAAGGAGACTTCTTGTAAGCTGTACGGTAGAGAGACTGTATCTCCAACCAACCTATCATAGGTAAACTTAGACAGAGCTAAGTCAGTTGAAAACAATCTTTTTGGTTCCAATACCTGTTGTGTATAATACGACTTCACGATACCATTATCAATTTCAACTAACCCTGTATAGTTAGTACCTTCTGTGTCTAAAGATATATACTGCTCATTAAGGGTACCTAAACCGACTGCTACTTCGCTATTTAGAGCAACTATATCTTCAGGTAGAGGGGTATAACTATAAGCGTTCCACGATACATTTACTCCGGACAAGGTCTTATACACCATACTCGCATTAACATTATAAGAATATTCTGGTGAATATACAATATCTTCATACGCAGGAAACCAGTATAACCCTACACCACCTATAGTTGCTAGAATTCTACCTCCAGGTTCATCATAAGTTACTTCTATAGTACCATGTTCCTCTTCGATTGCTTCCCACTCAACATAATATCCGTTTATAACCATTCTGACGTAGCCGTCTGCAGAGTATATTAACTCTGAAACAAAGTTACCATAGTCAACCACGCTACCACCAGATACAGGAGATACTCTTGCACAGGTTATCTCTTGATCTAGAAAAGCAATGTTATACTCGTTCCCATCGCTATAGAATTTTTTATAATTTGTATAGTCTATCATTTAAAATCTATAAAGTTAATATTGTTTATATAAACACCAGCAGGTAGTAGAGATCTTGCTTGAGATAAAATATCGTTTATAATATTTTGTCTAAAATCAGTATCCTCTACTTTTAAATTTTTAATATTAATATCAATAACCTTACTGCTACTTGTTTGAGAGAATCTAAATAATCTCTCTATCTCCTCTGTATTATTACGTTGACCAGCAGGTATAGATAGAACTAGTTCATCTATAGCTTTGCCAAACATATTAATTGCATATATTTCCGTATCATTGAGAACTTTATCAAAGAACAGAAAATTACGTATAATAGTGTCCTTAATAAAGTATTGACCTGGTTGCTTTAAATAGGTCGCTAAGTCGATACCATTAAAAAAACCAAGCGTACCTAGGAAAAATTCTTCATGGAAAATGGTTTGATACTTATATTTACCTGGTGGAACCTGTAAATTTGTATGCTTTATACCATCAACAAACAAAGTTATATTACCCTTAATAGAATCAAACCTATAGGAAAAATTATGAAATCCTTCATCTATAGTATTGGTGTCAAAATTAATAACTTTATTTACTATTTCTTCAGATGAGAGGTAATTAGTCAGAGTAAGCTCAAACTTTATACTTTCAGGAATATAACTTAAATCTAAATACTGATAATTGGTTTGTGTAAAGCGTTTTATCTCTGGTGAGAAAGGAATATAAGTTCCGGTTAATGGTAGGAGAGTAAATGTATTTGAGAAGGCAGCGTCGTATATATTAAATTTTGCTAATCCTAACTTTTTATCCTCCGTTAATATAAGAGCTGACGTATAAAATATAGGTTCACCGAATCTATATTCCTTTATGAAGTCAATATCTAAAATTTTAATATTCTCTGATGAAAGAGAATTAGAGATACTAGATAATGAGACGCTAGATACAGATTGTCTATTCTGACCATAAATTAATATCTTATTCTTATAACCTACATAAACATTATTATTTTTATCTACATTAAAATCAGTAATAGTTATATCTGAAGCAGATAAAATATTAGAAACTTTAACGAATTGCTTTGAATTTCCACCTGGCTGAAGATTAAGCTTATTAATTAACTTATCACTGGCACTAAAATAAATGATATCAGAATTCCTACCGTTATACCTTATTTTTCTACCTGAGGTATTATATAATTTATTATCATATTTAAAAATACTTAAAGCTTCGTAAGGTCCAGGTGCTATCTCCTTACTATTATCTTTGAAACTGATCCAGCGCTCGCTCGCAACAGTAGTCGCGACGAGGGTTAATTTATCTAATTCAATACAGGTACCCTTTACTCCCCCTGCAACGTTTTCATTTACAAGAAAAGTTATAGTATTTTCTTCTTGTAAATAACTTTTATAAGCGGTTAAATTATCTACAATCTCTAACTTAATTTTATTACCTAGTGGATCCACCTTATATACATACCCACTGTTGCAAATTACAAAAAAGTTTTCAAGAGCTTTACCCGGTATTATGTCTCTTATATCTTTATCAAACTTAGTAGATGATATGTAGATATGGTCTGAGTTATATACATATAAGATATTATCTTGATATGTATATATAAACGGTGTTATAATAGTATCGCTACGCACACCAAACCCAGTATTAGTTTTATTGCCAGCAATTTGAAAACCATAGTCTGTATTTTGATCTATATATAGATCAAAGCTAACAGTAAATTGACCTGCTTTATTAACTTCTGGTGAAACAATATATTTGTTGTATAATAGACCATTATACGTTAATGTATTAGAATTATAAGCATATTCTATATTGTCTAAATCGTAGTAATTATTAAATCCAGATAAAAGAGGTCTACTACTTGATACTAAATTATTAATATCGTCAACTCCTATTCTTTCGTATTTATAACTTGTACTGGGCTCTAAAGCCAGAGAGCTAGTTAAATCTATAATAGGTGTACTAGTATTGCTATCATTGTAATAACGGTCTAGCCAGATACCTGGACTATTATTTGATCCTGCTGAAAGCCAGGTACATAAATATCTACCGTTGTTAAACTGAGTAGTATGTCTACGGTTTAGGTACATTTTGTCAGATACTAGAGGCGATGGACCTCCACAACTTCCATTAGATATAAAGTCTGTATCGTTGATATTAATTTTGTCAAATGGATACATATTATCTGGAGTCTTAAAAAAGGTATCAGTACCTTGCTTAATTACTAAGTCTTTATTAAAGAAAACATAATTAAGGGTAATGTTTTTATTACCCTTTTCCTGATTGTTACCGGTATATATTGATGTATAATCTCTAAAGTCTACATCTGGTATATTTTTATCTGCTGATAAAAAGTTAGTACCTGTATTAACATATCCTTTTTCAGTTCTATAATTGTTTAAAGTTATAAAATTTAAATTAAAGTAGTCTGAATTCTCTAGATTATAATTTGTATGTAAAAGATATTGAGAAGGTAGATCATATCTACTCTTTGTATTATCAAGAATTAAATTATTAAGTTTATTAGGTACGTATGATATCCAACTTGTTGAATTTTTTGTATCAACAAGTGTATAGTTGTAATTAATATATATTATACTTGAGTTTTTGTTAGCTGATAAATCATCTACTGAGGTAAATTTTAAAGAATCGTTTTCGTAAACTAGAACTCTAACTGTCTCGTCAGAAATAACTTTATATAGAGTTAAGTACCCCTTTGTATCTAATTGATATCTAAAAACGTCATTTCTCTCTACACCGTTAATACTTCTCGGGTCTATATTAGAAACATAACTAAAGAACGTTAGGTTATCAGTTTGTTGAATATAGTTAAGAAAGAAATTTTTAGAACCTGTATTATGCTTTACTCGTAAGAGCTTATTATCTATAAATTCCAATTCAAACTTAACTCTATTATCAAAAGCTGTAGAGCTTAGACTCTTAACTGATACACCGGCACTAAACTCACCAGTTGCAGCTATAACCATACAAGAAGATGCACCCACCACGAGCGAATTAAAAATTAACGGTGTAGTTATTGTATAGAGAGGGCTCTCTTGTTTAAATGTTCTAAGAAAATCTCTTGACGTCTGTTTATCTGTAAGATAATGTGATGTGTAGTTGTTAATAGAAGAGTTGCAAACATTAGATAAAGCAGCTATTTCTATTAAAGAAAGTCCATCATCATAGTTTATACGTCTCTGTTTAAACGCAAAAAAGGGATCACTATAAACAGCTGGTAGAGCATATATAGCAGAGACACTTTTAGTCTGTAAATTCATTACTATGATTATTTATGCACAATGAGTCAATTCAGAAAATGACTTACAGTAACATTATCAAGTATCATAGTATGGTAGATCGTAGTCTCTGTATAAATCTATAATATTGCACCCCTCTAAAGTGTTATCATCAACTATTATAGGTGACGATCCGTATTTATTATAGGTATCTAGGGCAGTAATATATGTTTGCTTGCTTAACTTACCTTCTAAATTTAAAAAGGTATTATTAGTTGAAAGAGGCATTATCTGTGCACTTAATATATCTAAGTCTCCAACTTCGTCGTAGTAAGAAGCCTGGTAAATATTGATAGGCTGCTCAATTTTTAATATATTATTATTTTTATAGATAATAAGCATCTGCATTAAGATACTTGAATTAAAAAAACTAGTATTATTATAATATAAGTGTAATTTTGAAGTAAGTATACTACCTAAAGGTTTATTAAAGACAATCTCATCTAGAATATTTGCTGTCTTATAATCTATAAATACCGGCTTAGTATAACTCTCAACTGGAGCACCGTCACCCCAGTCTATATCTAAATATAATGCCTCAGAGTCACTCTCTACGATATTACTTAGGATATAAGTTATATTAGTCTTTGACTTTATATCAATACCTGGTAAGGTGACTGTATCCCCTGAAGTAAAACTGGATACATTTACTGTTATAGTTAAGTCTCTCATATA
>Ga0209107_10000640_pt1 | contig 20141 bp, 20 predicted proteins | sample LakErihyJuly2011_2_FD_187460 | JGI IMG/M metagenome (GOLD analysis project Ga0209107, IMG submission 187460) | Freshwater microbial communities from dead zone in Lake Erie, Canada - CCB hypolimnion July 2011 (SPAdes) (version 2) | ecosystem: Environmental > Aquatic > Freshwater > Lentic >...
TCGCTCCGCCGCAAGGGAATGATGGCAGCCAATCTGAATATATCAACTCCCTGCCGATTGGAACCACCGTGCTCAACACAAAGCAGCAATTCAGTCCCGCGGAAGACGTAAACTATTTACAGCCATGGCAAACAACCCTCACGCCGTCTCGCGTCATTGCCACCGTGTCTAATTTTATAATGCTCCAGGATACTAACTTTGCCATCTATCCCTACACGCCAACACAGACTACCCGCAATCTGTCAACCGCCACCTGGACCCTGAGCGCCGACCAACTCTTCCCCTCCTATGAAAATACAGCCCTCGTGGCCGCATCTGGAAATGGCTCCAATTACTACTTCCTGGGCATGAGCAACAGCAACTTTGATAATACGCACTTTACTCTGCGCATCAAACGATACGATCCCACAACTGGCGTTCTCTCTATCTACCCCCTTGACTCCACATATAATGTCCCTATTGGCGGCACGGTGATGGGATTCATTATCAACAACGACACCCAAATGGCCATCGTATATAAGAACGTAACAAACATCACGAGTCTCTACTACAATACAACCACAGGGGGGTCTCTCGCATCCGAAACCATTCCTGCCACGAGCACTGCCACGATTGCGATAGACCCTGCGACCTCGACCTTGTACTGGATGCCTCTAGATACCACGACGCTCTTAGGAACCACCGCCTACGAGTGGCCTATCACTGCCGCATTTCCAGGAACCGCGTGGCAGCCCGCAGCCACAGGGCCTACCGCGTGGTCTGGCCTCGCTGTTGTCGCAGCCTCAAATATCCCCCACGACCAAGACCGACTCTATCTCTACACGCAACAAGCTAACTACAGCAGCACAATCTACTACACGACGCAACGGAACGCGGGCCCTCAAACGATTTCCACTCTGGCAGTCAGTACAGTCATTACCAGCCAAGTCACGTCACTCGGCACAGCCCCTCTCGGCGGCCTCTGGCTAACAGCTGCCTCGCAGCCAATGGTCTGGGCCAACAGAAATACAGAACCAGACGTCAACGGAACTGTGGGGGCCGCGTGGCAAATCTTTTATCCCTTCCAGAAGATTGTGCTGGAAAAGGTCTCCAACAATTTCAGCCCAATTCCAGATCTGACGTATCTGGATTATCCTGAATATCCCCACTCGGCCATCTTCTACTACCGCGCTGAATCTAATTATCTCGCCGACACGACCAACAAGTGGGGTCTGGAAAACTCTAGCAATTTCTACGTGAGCGACCCTAACATGTCTGGATATTACTTTAACAGTTATATCTTCAACGTGCCTCTCATTAAGAGCACGGATTATCAGTTCATTACAATCCGCGGATATTCGCCTACAGAATCCAGCGAAGTCCTTGTGCGTTTCAATCTGACAAATCTCTACGATTTCGGCTACATGTCACAACTGGACATCATTGCGGAAATTAGCACGTACAAGGTGGACCAGAGCCAATTCAATCAGCCCTATGGCGAAATCCTTTCCAACTTTGATATTGCCTTCCAGCAATCCAACAGCTATTTCGGTCAAGGCCTATTACCCAACTTCCTCGGCAGCAATTTCAATTCCTCAAACTTTGCGCAATTCACCAGCAATTACAGCACTATTTACGCCAACTACCAGTCCAACGCGGCTCTCTTGAGCAATATCAACACAAACGTGGAGTTCGATATTCAGACGTATATCAGCACGACTCTGAGGTATATTTTGCCGCAATCCGCCATTGGCCGCGCCAACTTCAAGGACCCCATTATTTTCAGCCTCCTCTGGAAATCTGGGCTCGCTCCGCAATACAAGGACCTCTTGGAAGACTGGGGCCTCGGCTACAATCTCGGCTACGCCAAAGTCGATACGCCCTTCAGTACCTATCACCGCGCTTCTAGTTTCTATAAGATTCTGGAGGATTATATCTTCTTGCGCCTCAATCCTGAATATCAACTGAATCGTATGGATAATACCTATAAGGAAAATTTCAAGATTACACGCGACACCACGGGCCAGATTCAGAACTTTCACGGTAAGTTGATTTTGAATAACTTTAATACATTCAGTCAAACCTTTATCTTTAATAATCAGCCTTTCAATCCACCCGTGGGACGCTTAGACCAGCTGTATTTTGAGTGGGTCAACATTGTTGGCGATACGATAGACAACAATGACTGCGACTGGAGCGCCACGATGGTTATAACGGAAAACAAGGCGACGGCCACGGCAGGGTCTACAATTCCCGCTCTGCCGCCAATGGAACCGCCGAAGCGGTAGAAGCGGGTCTAAAAATATAGTTTCATAGGTAGATAGTTAAACATGTCAGACGCCTCTGACAGCGAGCCATGTGAGCGAACTACAAAAATGAGACACAGAGCCCCAGATAATAGAAAACGTAGCAAAGAAAAATTAAAAAAATATTACGAAAGTCCTGAAAAACAAGCCAGGCTTCAAGAGCGTATACGCAATTATGAAGAAACAATCATAGATTTACAAAATAAGGTCAAGGAATTAAAAACATACGTAATTTCCGCACCTCAATCTGAAACGCAGTAAAAACTCGCGGTGTTTTGCCGCAAGATTTTCCCGGCACCCCGGTAGAAGAAATGGCATCCACCGCAGTAGAATACGAAACCACCCAGAAGTTTTCTCGCCGTGGTTTGGGATTTTTGTGGGGCAAACGTACTGAACTAGACCCAGGTCAAGTAGCAATCTTACAATCATTATACAATAATCGTAAGAAGGGTTCATTAACAGGAATACAAAAAATCACATATAAACTTTCAAAGAGCAAAGCGGGTCGCCTAAGAGTCCAAATAAGAGCCCTGTTGACAGTATAACACAACTCATTTTAGAAGATATACGCAGCAGACCTCCCACCCCTACAACTCTAGAAATAGAGCACGACCCCACGATGAATAAGATAATCACGATACGAAACACGAAACGTACCGCGAAGAAACGGGCCGCCAATGGAACCGCCTAGAAAATAATAGCATCTTCTAGAAATGTCCCTTCCTGGTGGAATAGTCGCCGCGCAGTTTCCTATACAAGACGATAAAACTCTGGACCCCAAGTTAACTCGCTATTGCGCGCCCCGTCACTGGGACCCCACTATGATTTTCGCGCGCAGCGTCCCTGGCGGCATGGGAACCGCGTCGCACTCTCTGCCGCTCCCGATGGATCCGAGACCCTGGGCCAAGATTTGCCTCCAGTATGTCAACTCTGGCCCCGCCGAGGCCGCCCCGCCCGTGCCGCCAACCATGGTAATTCCTGGTGCCAGCGAGTTTTATCCGCCCAGTCGTTACTCCGAGGCCATCAACAACGAAAGTCTCTTGCGCCGATTGGACCGTCCTCTTAACGAGGACCTCTTACCCGGACCCAAATCTTGCTTCCCCCAGCAATACGTACTCCCCGCGACGAGCGACGCCTTCCAGCAATACTCTATGCTGCCACCTCAGACGGCACCGAGGTCCCAAATTGCGCGCAACCTCGCCGACCCGCCCGTGCTCCAGCATCTAGAGCAGTACAAGTGCTCCGAGGAGGCCATGGTCTGCGGTCTGAAGGGCGCCCCCCTCTTCTTTAATAATTTTACAAGTATGAGCAAGTATCAACAGAAGGATAATACTTGCGGCAGTATGCTGTGGCAAACCAACAATGGCAAGAACCCTTCACCGGATAATCTGCCGAGACCTGCGCCGAATTAATATCAACCCAGATATATCACCATATAAGTCTAAAGACGATTTGCTACAAACAACTAGTATTTATAAATGAATGCCGCCGCCACAAATCCAGTTATGGGCATGATGGGCGGGGGTGGCATGAACCAGATGCTGGAACTGTTCAAGATGCAGTATCTTATGAAATTCCTTGACGGCGGTGGCCAAGGAAAAGGCGGCGCGTCTCTTGTTACTATGATGATGCTCATGGGCTACGACCAGTTTGTAAAATACGCTCCCTTTATTCTCTCGGCGATTTGGATCTGGCTCCAGACCAGATGGTACGGCCCTCAAGACAAAAAGAGCCCCGCCCTGCTTATGATGCCGACGCAGACGCCGCCCGCGCAAAAACAGATTCGCGCCTATATTCAGTTTGAGCGCAATCAGGACAAGGCGACCGACCCGCGTATTGATGCGGTGATGTATCACGTGTGTAACCTCCCAGAGGTGCGTAGCCTTCGCTACAATGGCGTGGAGATGATTCCCAATTTCAAAGACACGCTCATGATTGATAATGATGTCTGGTTTGAAATCATCAATCCATCCAGCGGCGTTGCTGGAATCACCATTCAAGGAGGCTCCAAAGAGGCCCGCATTGAGCCCATCCTGTATAGGCTTTCCACATATGACCATGATATCACGTGGCTCCACAAGTTCGTGGAAGAAACAATGGACCGCTATGAGCAAGAGAAGAAGAATAAACTCGGCAGCGAGACGTATTACTTTGATCAGATGACTGCCGCGGGGGGCTATAGCAATCCCTCCCCGCGTAACAGCATCTTATTTAACAAGAGCAAGTTCACGAGCAACCGCACGCTCAAGAACGTTTATTTACGTCAGATTGGCGAACTTCAAGAGCGCGTGGAGTTCTTCATGCGCCGCCGCGACTGGTATGACAGCAAGGGTATTCCGCACACGCTGGGTGTTGTCATGTATGGCGTCCCTGGCTGCGGCAAGACGAGCACCATCAAGGGTATCGCAAATGATACCAAGCGTCATATTTTCAATATTGCTCTGAGCGAAATCAAGACGAAGGATGCGCTCAAGGATCTGTTTTATAATGAACAGGTCACAGTGCTTCTGGCTGACGGAAAGCGTGAGGTTCTGACGATTCCTATCAAGCAGCGACTGTATGTGATTGAGGATATTGACGCGATGAATTCTATTGTGATTAAACGGTCTCAGGATCAGGTCAAGGCGGAGCAGGAGCGCAAGGTTCGCGTGGAGGCCGAGATGGAGCTCTTGAAGCAGACGCAGGGCGAGGCTGTGGCGAATAGGATGATGCGCGGCAAGACGGATGATGATGCGGACAAGTTGGACCTCGCGACGCTCTTGAATGTGCTGGACGGCGTGCGCGAGACTCCAGGGCGTATTATTATTCTGAGCACGAATTATCCTGAGCGCTTGGATGAGGCTCTGCTGCGCCCTGGGCGCTTTGATATGATGCTGGAGTTTGAGAAGCATACTCCAGAGGTTCTGAAACAACATCTGGAAAAGCATTATGATAGAGACTTGACGGAGTCTCAATGGTTACGCATCAATCGGCCGAGTCTCAGTAAGAAATGGACGCCCGCCGAGGTCAGCCAGATTCTTTTTCGGCGTGTGATGGATATAGATGCGGCCATTGATGATCTCGTGAATGAAACTCCTGAGAAAATGTTTAAATTTAGCCAAATGAAGTCTGTGGACGCTGAGCCGACCGAGGCGCCGCAACAAGAAGAAGCACCTAGCACCAGTCTCATTGACTTGTTTCAGAAAGATGCCGAGACACCACCTCCTCTAGAATCAGACTCCTCCTCAGAAGATTCTCCTCCACCCGTAGAGGAGCCCAAAAAAAGATTGGAACTCGGCCAATTAATCGGCATTAATACTGTAGGTGTGCTGCGACAACAAAATCAGGTTGTAGTAAAAAAACCCATAGAAGACAACACTCCTTACTTTCTCCAACCTGGCGCATTAATCGGCATTCCGCGACAAGAAAATCAGGTTGTAAAAACTGCCATAGACGACGATGATGACTATGATATTGGATTTGGATTTAGCGGCGGAGGCATTTGGATGTCCCCAGATAGACTTTCAGAAGAACAACTAGAAGCTGAAAAGGCCGCACACGCAGTCTTGTTTGCGAATGAACAAGCGGCTTTGAAAGAAAGTAAACGCCGCGCCGACGCTGTGTATGAAAGACTTGCCAAACTTAAGCAGACCATGACACCTGTAAAGAAATCTGGGATTTGGGAGGAATATAACCCAGAAGACCAACAAAAGATACAAGTGCTTGAATCTGAAGCATCTACTATACAAAATCACGCACTACTACATAATATGCTGAACTCGCCAATGTTTACAAATGAGGATGGATTTACGGCCATGAATGATGTTGGCATTTGTACAACATATGAAGACTGTTTTGTGGAAAATAGGCAAGAAAACCATGCCGAGCAATTGGATGCGCTCTTTCCGCCGCCGCTCCAGGAATTTAGTTTTTAATCACACTTTGAATGCGCAAGTATAATTTGCCCGCCGACTTTTCAAGATACACCTTTTCAATCTCTAGAGACCGAATCCCTTTATTGGCACTATCCCTAGATTTTAATTCTTCAATTGTTTCCGCAAGTTGTGTAATGTTAAATAGAATTGTCTTATATTCATTTAACATTAAGGTCTCCATGTCTGGAGTTTTAGATAAGGCCCGTTTTAGGTCGCCGTCTTTTTATCCCAAATGCGCAAGAGCATCGCATACAATTGCTTGGCCCGCAATAAATCCACCGGACCGTGTGACCATATGCGCCCCGTAAAGGGATGGAGCATTTGAATCGTTTGAATTGGTTTACAATAACCGCATGCGACAAATAAAAAGGCCGTGAGCCACGTCTCAGTCCACGCATACATGTCTGGTCGCTTCTCGCCGCAGATGCGTATCAAACGGCGACCAATCAACAAATCGCACCCAACGGGCGTTAACCCGTCTGGCGCGACTTCAGGATTGATAAGAATCTCCCCTTCAGACTCATCTTCGAGCGCCTCGCGCAAAGCGCTCTCAATGCGCTCCAAGAACGGCAAGCAGCCTTCCAAGGAATCAATCATGGCGCCGACGCGGAAGAGACCCGCCGTGCGCCCATCGTAGACTTGGTCAAGGCACGCGAGCCGCCAAATATCAATTAAAATCTCGCGCCATCCAATGTCCTTTTTGACAAAACGGCGCCAAGAGCGCAGCACTTCTACGCGATACTCGGTCGGTACTACGCAGCGCGTGGGGCCAATGGTGAACTCGTCAAGGCTGTATTCTTCAAAGCGCATGGGGCGAATCTGGCCGCGCAACTTGGCGAGGATGCTGGTGGCTGTGACGATATCTTTCTGTGTCCACGCAACTCCTCTTTTCTGGGCCCATTCAAGGACATCGCCAAAGTCGGCTGGCTGCATGCGCTTCAAATCAGCAAAAAAGTGGCGCACCATCAAATCAAATTCCTCGCGCCAGGTTCCCCAAAATTCCAGATCTTCCTGGAACACGCGGACTGTAAAAATCATCCGCTCGCGCAGCGGATCCTTGTAAGGTTCTTGCCACCCGCGGATTTCCAGAATACAGCGCTTCATCCAGAGTCGTAAGAAGGCCTCAAAGTCGCGCACATCTGCCCACGCAGGAATGCGCCATGATTCCCCTTTCGGATACAAATAGGATTCCGTGATGGGAACTGGTATCTCATCTTCGCGCCACGGTAACAAACCCGCCGAGCGCACTTGTTGCCATTCTTCGCCATCAAGACAGTCCAGGAGCCCTTGGAGGCTCGGCGACGCGCCGCCGACTTCATACTCGCTCAAGGCGTATTTGGCGAGGCCGTGAAAGGTCAAATGCTGGTATCCAATCTCGCGCACAAAGCGCGACAAGCAACGCTCGTTGCCGTGATAGGTCAGGACCATGCGCTTGCGCGCCCTTGTAACGGCAACGTAAAAGAGTCGGCGCTCGCCTATAATATCCGCAGCCCCCTTGCGGCTCGGCAGCGTATCGTCGCTCAAGGAAATCAAGAAGGTGTGGTCCCATTCAAGACCCTTGGAGCCGTGAAAGGTCGCCAAGTCTACGAGCCCGTGACTCGCAGCCTCTTCGCCCCCGTCTTGCCGCTCCATCACGAGGAAGCGCGTCTTGACACCGTTTTGAATGAGGGCCTCTTCTGCCTTGTACAAGTCTACGTTATTGCGCGCCAAGACAGCAATAGTGGCACCAGGATTTTTGGAGCGAATATCAAAGACCTTTTTAGCAATCCAGATGTATTCGTCGTCAGTGCGCCAAAAGAAGAGCACATCAGGTTTGACGCCGCCCATGGTGTTGGCGACCATGTGTTCCTTCCAGGGCAGCGTGGGGATGCCGCGCATGACGCGATTGGCGACGGCCACGATAGCGTCCGTGGATCTGTAATTCTGGCGCAGCTGATAGTCGCTGACTCCAGGAATCAGCTTGTGAAAATCCAGGAGAAATCCAGTGCTGCTGCCGCGCCATGTGTAGATGTTTTGCGCGTCGTCGCCTACAATAATCATGCGCGCGCCAATGTGTCGCATGGTTTCTAGGAGACGCCACTGGATGGCATTGATGTCTTGGAATTCGTCCACGACAATGTAGCGGATGCGGCCGACCCATTTGCGTCCTCGTTCCGTACGCATCCACTTCATCCATCGCACTGGCAATTCATCTACAAAAAAGAGTGACGAGGACTCATCTGCCGCACCCATGGCTCTCAGGATGGTATTGGCTAAAGCGTGGAAGGTGCCAGCCCAGAGGCTCACGGAGCCGACGAGCCGTCGCACGCGCTGTAACATTTCGCGCGCGGCATTGCGGCTGAACGTCAGCAAAACAATTTGGTCCGCCGACACGCTTGTATTTGTTAAGAGCCAGGAGATGCGCGCTGTAATAGTGGTTGTTTTACCAGAACCAGCGGCTGCCAAGATGCGTTGGTGCTCATGCGGGTCTGCTGTTACAATTTTATACTGCTCTGGATTTAGCGATACAGAGCCGTGTGAAAAATGGAGTTTGGTGTCTTCCACCTCGTCCATTCAATCTTTATATACTATTCATAAGCCTTTACACCGCGTACTTATACCTCGGGCTTATACTCGGTCACAAAGCGCTCCCAACCGACGCGAGCAATCTTCTGCATAACGCGCATGGTCCAGCCATACGAGGCTCCGCTGTGGCCATCATACTTCATATTCTTCTGGATTGCGGCAGAATATGGGTCCGAGGAATACATGAATCCACCCTCACCAGGGTCTCGCTCCATAAACTCCCAGCCCCCCCAAACCGCGTCAATGGCCATGTAGGCATCGTCAAACATCTCGCGCGTCGCCACGTCCTCCACGAAACTAAAGTCACCGGGCTTGTAGGTCATTTTTTCTGTTGTGTGCCCGTCAGAACCAAACCGCACCAGTTCAATTTTATCTCTGTAGACAAAACGCCGTTATACGTCTCCGTCAGATTCTGTATTCTCGTCCGATATTTCCTACATACCAGAGTAAGATGGCCGCGGCTCAAATAGATGCGTTTAGAGAGGCCGTGTATGAAACTATGGCCGCCCACAATATAAAACCGCGTATTGTTATTTATCAATGTTTGCTAGGCCCCAAAATACTGAAAACCGCCGACGGAACTGAAATTGAGTTTTATGCGACGATTCCTGGGGGCTACAATGCGACCTTGTGGGCGCGGCCACTGGGGTTGACACGCTGGATTAAGATTTATCGTATACGGCCACCCAGTTTAAACCTTGCGTCTATAGTGGAACAGAATGGAGCCGAAGAATGCTGCTCTGAATGCTCTAGAGGAGAAATTGAAGACTGATTGCCTCACCTACCCACATTGGCAACAACTGGTTCTTCAAGGATATTGGTACGGTCTTATAAGTTGGGCTATTACGTGTGCGGAAGATGGCCATGACCCCAAGAAGGATACGCCGAGCGCAAACGATCTCGCAAAACACTCGGCGGCTGAATTTGAGAAGTGGCCCGCGGACTGGCTCCAGCCGACGACTGAATCTTTCTTGGCGCTCGGCCTAACCCTGGAGGAACTGAATTCCTGGTTTACGCGACTGGATACTGTATTTCGCGACTGTATTTCCACGGATCTGGATATTTTCAGTACGCTGGCGGAAGGCGTCCCTCTCACGGAAGAGCAGTGGGAGCGACTCTATGTGGCCATTGCGCCCCAGCCGCCCGATACGACTGGATTTAAGAAACATCATCATCCACGTAACAAGACGAGAAGAACTCACGGCCGACGTGCTCTGACGCCCATGCGTCGTCACAACCATCACCGCGCAGTAACTCGCCACCAGCCGCATATAAATGTTGTGAAACTAAAGTAGTTAGACCAGGAAAAAATTGAATGGCGGCCCAAGTCTGAAAATCAGTACCCTAACAACAAAGAATGTCTGTACACGCTCTTTGTAGTCAAATCAGCTCCATTGTGGCGGTGGCCACGGATCTGAAAATTCAGTCTGGAAAATTCAGTCTGAATTTCGACCAGGACCGCCTCCAGCGTCTCCTCCAGACGGAATCCAGTCTCCGCCGCCAGATTTTCCAGCAAACTGGAATTCCAGCCTACCAGGTCTGCGAGTATTGCGAGCCCGCTGTAAGTGGCAAGTAGACCAAATAATATCTCAATATTCAGTAAAGAACCAATGAATCATTTTTCATATCACAGTGCACAAATTCACAGTGCTTTTGAAAATGGCAAAGGGCAAACGCGTCGCAACATTGTAGACATTAAGAACGGCGAAGGCTACAAGGCTGTGGAGACATATACGGCCAAGGGCGACCTCAAGGGGCGCAAGGAAAAGAAACTTACAAAGGATGAACTTGATTGTATACAAAAAAACAAGTTTGTCCCTGGATTGTTCAAGGACTGTATTCGCAGCATCAAAGGGGGTAGTCGTCGCTCTAAGCGCGGCAAGACGCGCAAGCCGCGCACTGTCTAGTGCTTAACGCTCTGGCGTGCGTAAGGTACGCACACCGCGGTAAATGAGCCTCTAAATAGGTAGACACTATGATTCTTGAAGCATTTCTCGTCGTGGGAGTACTAATTCTCATACTCCTTTTTTTCTATAAACAGGCCGTCCAGGAATTCCGGATTCTACAGACGGATTCTCTAGATAAGGCCATGGGACTTCTCGCGGAGAGATCGCCGATTGTTGTGCTTCCAGCCCCGCAGCCTCAACAACTCTGGACGCGCGCGGACATTCAACAGCGTCCGACACTTGCGGCAACCCCCGTCAATGGAAAAACCCTCGCAGAAGCCATCAAGCAGGAATCCTATCCGCTGAAGCCACAGACTGCTGAGACCCTCGCACAACAGATTGGTCTTCCTGTGTGGATTCGTCAGACACTGCTGCCGTCATTTACGGGCGCGACATGGTGGGGTCCTATCACGACAACGCGCACGGAAGTCACGATAGGCGCACAGGGTCTTCGTCAGACCTATGGCTACAGCACCGCGCTTTTTGCGACAGATGGCGCTCTGGCTGTGAGCCTCTTGAACGAGTCTGCGGAACCGTATTTGCCGCCTTCTTGGAAGGGAAAAAGAGTGAGTAAGATGACGCGCGACGATGCGCCTCTGCTCGCTCAGATTCAATATGTGGATGTGATTGTGCGTCCAGGGTCGGCGCTCCTCATACCGCCACACTGGAAGGTCTGCTGGGAGACGTATGACAGCAAGGAACCGGCTCTCGCAGTGTGGACGGAGTTTCATCATCCCTTGAGCCGTTTTGTAGGGCGAAGGGCGCTGCTGGCTTAAATGAATAGCGCGCTAAAGATTATAATTGAAAAAAAGAGATAGAATAGAATGGCAACTATCTACACCAATGTGTTTTCCGATCAGGAAGTTAATTATTTGAATCAACTTCCTGAAGTTCTCGCGGCCAAGGCTTCCCTGGATGCCCGCTCAGCTGGAATGGTTTATTTTTCAATACCTGTAACTGAATCTATCCGTGCCACATTACAGGCCCGATTTGGATTGAATCTTCCCGCAGGGTCCTTAATCCCTATGAGATGGATTAAGGGGGATACTACACCTCACGTGGATATTAGTTCTACACAATTTGAAAATACATATTTAGTGTATCTCAATGACACACCAGGTGAACTCGTTGTAGATTCACAATCGTATCCTATTCAATCCAATACAGGATTTGTATTTAATGAAGGGCTTTCACACGAAACACAACATACTGCCAATACGCCTCGCTTATTGCTCGGCCCTATGAATGAATTTGCGCAACCGGTTGGAGCATCAGTCACATTTTATTATCCGAGTGAAGCGGATGCTTTGGCAACCACAAACCAAATAGCAAACTATGGAAGTTATACTATTCCAAGTCCAGGATTGGTAGGTGGATATACAAGTTGGAGACTTGCGTCAAATAGCACAGGTACTTCTCCACAAAATGTAGTCTATCCTGAAGGAAGTACATTAGATCCGGTTGGGTACTATTATTTATATCCATCTATTCCTTGCTTCTTAGAAGGGTCCAAGATTCTCTGCCAGGTGGATGGAGTTGAAAAGTATATTCCGATTGAAAGTATACGAACTGGAACCCTTGTGAAAACAAGCCGCGATGGATTCAAGCCAGTGGTCGCCATTGGAAAGGGATCTATTGAAAATCCTGGGAATGACACGCGCACAGAAAATCGCCTTTATAAATGCTCTCCCTCCAAATATCCTGAGCTCAATGAAGATTTATATATTACAGGGTGCCATTCTATCCTTGTATTCCCCATAACCGACAAGCAAAAAGAAGACACAATTAAGCATCTTGGAAACTTGTTTGTAACTGATAAAAAATATAGACTTATGGCATGCGTTGATGAACGTGCCGAGCCTTGGAATTCTGAAGGGACATATACAATTTGGCATTTTGCCCTTGAACATCATGATGTGGCAATGAATTATGGTGTCTATGCGAATGGCGGATTGCTTGTAGAAACGTGCTCTATACGGTTCTTGAAGACGAAATCAAACATGACCATCATGTGATTGCCAAAGGGTCCTGCTAGAACGACCTGTTCGTTGGAGGAGGCGGTGGCCTTTTCGTCGTCATCATCATGACTATGCCCGCCACCGCCATTGCCTCCAGTGTGAAATCCAGGGGGCGGGAGGCCGATTGCTTTACAGCGTGATGCGCGGTGGCCAGCCTCCCCACAAACCGTACAAGCAGTAGCCGTAGCATTAGGATGGCTCATTTTGGTGTACGCATAAAATTGGCTTTAACCATAGTCAATTTTATGGGTATAGAGAACACAAAAAATGGATGAAACCGATATGATTATGGACGACGATTCTGCCGTGACACCAACTAAGGAGTCGCCGACTAAAGAACTCGCGGCGCAGATTGAGATGCTTGCGCAGGCTTCCAATCTGCTCCTCCACCGCCTAGATTCTATTGAGCGTGCTCTTGACCGCCAGACCTTTGAACTGGCCGACCTCAAGGTCCGCGTCAAGGATGGCCCCAACACTGACATTGTGCGAAACCTGGTCGCGACGCTCAATCTGACCGAGCGCTTCCTCATCGGCGACTTTCTGCGCGCCCTGAATCAGCACATTATTCAGCACGACCTCGTGGACCTGAACGATCTGGAAATCCGCACGACGCCCTATCTGCGCCAAGCCTTCTATCTTCAGCCCACGGACCTCAAAATTCCGTATGCGAAACTCCTTCTGGGACTGCCGCACATGTTTGTGTGAACAACCTAAATAATTTACGCGCAAATATGTAGGAGAATGCTATGCACAGTTATGAGTTAGATAAATCCCCGCTATCAATTGCACTTCAGGTCCATATGGGCATCGGCGCAGTCATGATGGGGGGATTTTCATATATATTCGCCGATAGCTATCATTCTACAAAAAAACAACAAAGTAAAATATTCAAGGCACTTCCATTAGCATCCACATTTTTTAAACTATTTTATTATATATTAAATTTAATAATATATACTACACAAGATACTAGTCTTATACACACATGTCCTATATTTCTACGTTTTTTCTCTTGGGGTATTTCTGTGCCTCCTATTCTTATCGCAATTGTGTTATTAGAATCTTCAGCTGTTACAGATATCATATGTCTATGTACGTTGAATAGTATTATGTACACATTTGGGTATTACGCGCATATTGCTACGCATCCTGCTTCAGTATGGTCATTTTATGGAGTTTGTCTTTGCTGTGCGTATTTTATGGGGCGTAATATGTTCAATAAATATACTAATATCCGTCTCAAGAAAAAACAATCAATCAACAATAAAATATATCAATTTTTATGTGTATATACACTAATCATATGGGGGCTATTTCCTATTAGTTTTATTTTTTACAAGACGAATATTATATCATATGAAGTTCAGAGTATAATCTATGTATATTTAGATATTTTCGCAAAAGGATTACTAGGCGTTATTCTTATGGGCGCGCGCGATATGCTAGATAAAAAGGAGGGGCGCATGGTTAGATTTACGACCGCAATTATACATGTGTATACTCGCGAAAAATCTATAACAGATGATGAACTTGTTACGGGTGAATCTGATGAAACGTTGACACCGCCTCCTTCTTTAGATGACCTGACCCCTGCCGAGAAGGATTTTATTACAGGTGAATCTGATGAAACGTTTACACCGCCTCCTTCTTTAGATGACTTGACCCCTGCCGAGAAGGATTTTATTACAGGACAGACTCCAAAGAATCACACTATTGTGACCGTTGCTCCCAAGCCTCAAAACACCCCATCAAAGTCTCGCGTTGTGCCTATAGACGATGCTCCTGTAATTAAAAAACTCACACGGACTAACTCTAGCCCTGCGCATTTGACCCATTACACCTAAAAATTGGCCCTTGCCGAGCACCCTTTTTGCGTTACACCAAACGCTAAACAAATGCCCCTCAATCAAGGTCAGAAGGTCGCTCTGGATACCATCCTTGAAGGCCACAATGTCTTCCTGACAGGTCCTGGTGGCACGGGCAAATCCTATCTCATCCAGCAAATCAAGCAGGAATTTGAGAATAAAGGCAAGAAGATTGCCGTCACGGCGCTCACGGGCTGTGCGGCCTTGCTCCTCGGCAAAGAGGCAAAGACAATTCACAGTTGGGCGGGCATTGGTCTCGGCAAGGAAGCCGCGACGAAAATCGCCTCTGATATTCGTAAACTTCCGTGGAAGAACAAGGTGCTGCGCCGCTGGCTCCTCACGAGCGCCCTCATTATTGATGAAGTGAGCATGATGACACCGGATATTCTGAACCTGCTCAATAACGTTGCGCAGCAGGTGCGTCGCCGTCTGGAGCCCTTCGGCGGCATTCAACTCATTCTTGTGGGCGACTGGTGCCAGCTGCCGCCCGTGATTAAGCGCGAAGAAAAGAAACAGGAAGACGAGGAACTGCTCTTTGAAACCACCGTCTGGGAAGAATTTGGTTTCAAAGTGTGTCACCTCGCGGAAATCGTGCGGCAGGACGATCCCACATTTCACAAGGTGCTCGGCGAGGCGCGGTATGGGAAACTGAGCGACGCCAGCCTCCAGATTCTGATGAATCGGCAGAGCATTGACTGGTCAAATCTAAAAATCAAGCCGACGCTGCTCTTCTCGCGCCGCGCCGACGTGGAGATGGTGAATGAGACAAATATGAGGGCGCTCAAGGGCCCCACGCAACGCTATGAAGCCAAGACCGTATTTGACGCGAAACTCGCAAAAGGCCTCACGGAGGCGACGCCAGAAGTCCAACGCGCAATCAGTAAACTTGACCGCGATGCGCCCTATAAGCCTCTCCTAGAACTCAAACAGGGTGCGCAGGTTATGCTGATTTACAATATGGACCAGGAGATGGGACTCGTCAATGGCAGCCGCGGCGTCATTGAGGGCTTCACGGAAACCACGCCCTCGGTGCCTCTTGTGCTCTTTAAAGGGCACACTGAAGCAATTCCTATTGCGCCCATGTCGTGGGAGTCGGATGAAATTGAGGGTGTGAAGCGTGAGCAAACGCCGCTCATTCATGCGTGGGCATGTACTATACACAAAAGTCAAGGAGCCACTCTTGATTGTGCTCTTGTGGATCTCGGTCCCTCGACGTTTGAGATGGGCCAAGCCTATGTCGCCCTCAGCCGCGTAAAATCCCTTGAGAGTCTCTATATCTATGACCTTGATCCGAAAGCCTTCAAGGCAAATAAACGCGTGGTCGAATACTATAAGAGCCTTCATATCCCGCAGCCCCAAGAGCAACCCGCATAAAATTGACTCAGCAAACGCGCCCTCTTGAGACAGTAGGCACAAATTCCCGACTTTTACCAGATGACTTCCTCCGCCCCCCCTTCCGCTTCGCTTAATGAGCCGCTTCTGGCCGAAAACCCCAACCGCTTCTCTATCTTCCCCATTGAACACCGCGACATGTGGGACATGTACAAGAAGCAGATGGCCGTCTTTTGGATTCCTGAGGAGGTCGATCTAGCAAAGGACATCAAAGACTGGGACGAGAAACTCAACGACAATGAGCGCTTCTTTGTGAAGCACGTCCTCGCCTTCTTTGCCAACAGTGACGGCATTGTTATGGAAAATCTGATGAAGAATTTCAGCAATGAAGTGGAGGTCCCAGAAGCGCGCTTCTTCTATGCCGCGCAGAACATGATTGAATCTGTTCACGCAGAGTCCTATGCGCTCATGATTGATACGTATATCCGCGACAAGGACGAGAAGCTGAAACTGCTGCGAGCCATCCACAATGTGCCGTGTGTGGAGAAGAAGGCCGCGTGGGCCATGAAGTGGATGGACCCTGTGAAGCGCAGTTTCGCCCACCGCGTGCTCGCCTTTAGCGTCGTGGAGGGCGTCCATTTCAGCGCGTCCTTCTGCGCCATCTTCTGGCTCAAGAAGCGCGGTTTAATGCCAGGGCTGTGCCAAGCCAATCTGCTCATCAGCCGCGACGAGGGCCTCCACACGGAGTTTGCGTGTCTGCTCTATAGCAAACTAGTCAATAAACTTCCTGTAGAAGAGGTTCACGCAATTATCAAGGAGGCTGTGGAGATTGAAGTGGAGTTCATCACCGAGTCCATCCCCTGTAACCTTATTGGAATGAACTCTGAACTCATGATTGAATATATTAAATATGTGGCCGACCGCCACTGCGTCCAACTGGGGTATCCGAAGATTTATGATGCGAAAAACCCATTTGACTTCATGGTAATGATTTCTTTAAATAGCAAGACCAATTTCTTTGAACGCGTTTCTGTTGAATATTCTAAAAGTGGTACTCTTGGTAAACAAGAAGATAGGCGATTTGCTACGGATGTAGAATTCTAAAAAATAATAAATAAGTATATTAAATAATTTAAAATATCTGAATCAGTTGGTAAAATTGAACCAGATATTTTTCACAATATTTAGTAAAGAAAATGGCACAAGCAAGGCGTAAATGCCAAAACAAAGATTGTTCTGCCAATGCCAGATATAATTACAAGGATATTAGACCAGCAATGTATTGTTCTAAACATAAAGAAAAAGATATGATAGATACCTATCAAAAACTTTGTAAAGAACACAACTGTATGATAGTTCCATCATATAATTATATAAATGAAAAAAGAGCACTTTATTGCTATACACATAAAAAAGACAGTATGGTTCGTATTAATAAAAAGACATGTATTGCGGAAAACTGTAAAAATACACCAAACTTTAATGTTGAAGGGGAGAAGAGAGGAATTTATTGTGCTAAGCATAAATTACAGAATATGATTGATGTAATACATGCCAGATGCTTGGAGCCTAATTGTAAAACAATGCCATGTTATAATAAACCTGGCATAATAGGAGCAATTTATTGCGCAAAACATAAAAAAGAAGACATGGTAAATGTGTTAAGTCCAACCTGTATAGAACCTACTTGTGAGAAAAAAAGCGCATATAATTTTGAAGGCCAGACCGCAAGGTTATATTGTGCGGAACACCGAAAGAATGGGATGGTACAAATTAATGGCGCATTCTGTCAACATGAAGGCTGTAAAACTACGGCAAATTTCAATTTTGAAGGAAAAAAGCGAGGCAAGTTCTGTGTGAAGCACAAGGAGCCAAACATGGTTGATGTAAAAAATAAAAAATGTAAAACACCACTCTGTGGCACTGGTGCTATAAAACATTATGATAACTACTGTGTGCGTTGTTTCGTCCACCTATTTCCAGACAAGCCTACTGCGCGCAACTATAAAACAAAAGAGCGCTCGGTTGTAGAGTTTATCAAGGCAGAATTTCCAGACTATGATTTCAACTTTGATAAGAGTGTCCAAGATGGCTGCTCGCGACGCAGACCAGACATCTTGCTGGATATGGGAGGCCAAGTGATTATTGTAGAAATTGATGAAAATCAGCATCAAGTGTATGATTGTAGTTGCGAGAATAAGCGCATTATGGAAATATCGCAAGATTTACAGCATCGCCCACTAGTCTTTATTCGCTTCAATCCAGATGAGTATTTGGACGCATCTGGAAAAAAGATTCAGAGTTGCTGGAAAGCGGCGGATGGCGTGTGCTCGGTGAAACTAAATAAAGAAACCGAATGGAAACAGCGTCTAGCCTCTTTGAAGGATTCGCTCAAGTATTGGATTACCAACAAGACTGATAAGACTGTAGAAATTGTTCAGTTGTATTATGATATGAATACATAACCCCCGCTAAAATTGGCTAAACACGCTAAACCAAACTCATGTACACCAACACAATGCTCTCCGCAGTTAAACCACCGCCCCCACGGACCACGGCGAATCTCCACATCTTCTCGGACCGCTCCATCATGCGCAAAATGCCCGTAAAGGACCTTATTCGCATTCCTATTTGGCAGGGCAATCGGCACTTGTGTGAAGAACACAAGCGGCAAATTCAAGAGACGCTAAAGGGGAATATCCGCTCTCTTGACCTGAAGCCTTATCACATTATTACATATCCTATTGACGATGATTATATGAGTTTTATTATTGATGGGCAGCATCGTGTGGCGATTCTGAAGGAGGCGTTTTATCAGAATCCAGAGCAGGAGAACTTTGACTGTATTGTGATTGAGCGCGCATGTCAGACGGAGACGGAGGCTATTGAGTATTTCAAGATTCTGAATACGACGAGGGCTGTAGAGTGGAAGCATGACCCAAATCTTGTCGCCAACACGTTTATTAAAGCGCTGGAGAAGGAATTCAATGTGGGCAAGTTGCGCCGCGTGAGGCCCGCGGGCGCGCATCGGCCGTATCTATCGGTGGAAAAGTTCCGCGAGGCCATCTGTCGTCGCGGCTTTGAGGGGAAATCTGTGGAGCAGTTTATTGTAGCCATCCGCCGACTGAATTCAGAGTCATTGGAGCGACTGAAAACGGCTGGAATAAAGAACAAGATGGAGCAAAAGGCCGTGGAACTGGGATTTTGCCTCGCGCTGGATGAAAAGTTCAAATGGCTGGATTTGGTCTAGCTCCCTAGCACAAGCACTCCAGGAGCAGACAAAGAATATGGTGTCGTTGAAACCGCCCCGCATTTTCAGACCCGTCGCCAGACAAAAATTGAACCACCGCGGCCGCTCCTATCACCAGTACCCACGATAATTAATACAGATACAATGGACGCACTTACGCTTGAGGCAAAGGAATACGTACTGGCGATGTGGAACCTGGTTGTCACGCAGCCCCAGATTGAGCGCGCCATTCAGCGCTATGACGATTATCTGGAGACGCTCGTGCCCGCAAATACGCCTTCTGCCGTAGCAAAGTACATTCATAAAGAGCGCATGTTGTATGACCTCTTTATGAATGATGAGATTATCGTGTTTCGCTATGACCCCAATGAGGACGACGACGCCGAGTCCTTCTATAGCGATAATACCTTTGACGACCATTCGAGCCAGACGTCCAAGTTTATGAATGGAGTCCGCACGATGGACGAGTCGGATTTCCGCGACCAACTGGGTGCCAATGAGTTTGTGGGCGGCCATTGGGAGCCGCACATGCATTGGGTTCTTCCTAAGAAGATGCTTGAAGAGTCTATGATGATTATTCAGTAATTTATATTTACGCATCGCCACCCCCGTAAAAATTGACCGCAAAACGAACCTCTTTTTGCGGTTAAGGAAAATGATGATCCGATCCATCGTGAATGGCATCCCCTATTTCGTCGCAGGAACCCGCGTCTTCACCTGGGACAATGAAGCCGAGCCTCAGCCCATCGGCACTCTTGACGCCGCCACGGGACAAGTCACATACGCAGACGACCATCTCGCCAAGCTCGGAGCCAGGCTTCAAGAGTGGCGAGGCAAGCAGCAGCACCGGCCCCGCAAAGCCCCTGGTGCTCCCAGCCGAGGAAATGCTCGCGGCCGCCCCGCAACTCCAGCCGCACATTCTGACGGTGGCGAGTGAAGAGTTCTATCAATGGCAGCAAATCCTCG
>Ga0209107_10000641_pt1 | contig 20141 bp, 16 predicted proteins | sample LakErihyJuly2011_2_FD_187460 | JGI IMG/M metagenome (GOLD analysis project Ga0209107, IMG submission 187460) | Freshwater microbial communities from dead zone in Lake Erie, Canada - CCB hypolimnion July 2011 (SPAdes) (version 2) | ecosystem: Environmental > Aquatic > Freshwater > Lentic >...
CAAATTGGGTAATTTAACATTCAAAAATGCCGCTTGCAATTCATCCAAACGAGAATTTATTCCAATATAATTATTATGATATTTTACTTCAGAACCATAATTTCTCAATGAGAATAACACTTTTGCTAATTCATCTTCGTTTGTAACTATCGCTCCACCATCACCCAAAGCTCCTAAATTTTTACCTGGATAAAAACTATAAGCTTGAGTATTTGTTGATTTTCTATTTTCACCTAAAAAAGCTCCGTGAGATTGTGCAGCATCTTCAACTACAAACAAATTATTTTGAATTGCAATTTCATTTATCGCATCCATTTCGGCCAATTGACCATACAAATGAACCACCAAAATTGCTTTTGTTTTTGATGTGATTTTCTCCTGAATTAAATTTGGATTTATTGTGTACGTTTCTAATTTTGGCTCAACCAAAACAGGAACTAAATCGGCTTGCAAAACAGACAAAATTGTTGCGATATAGGTATTTGCAGGAACAATTACCTCATCCCCTTTTTGTAATTTCCCTAATTGAATTTGTGCTTTAAAAATCAAAGTTAACGCATCAAATCCATTTCCAACACCAATGCAATGACTGGCTTTGCAATAATCGGCGAAATTTTTCTCGAATTCTTGAACTTCATTGCCCAAAATATACCAACCTTTATCCAAGACACTTTTCAATTTTTGCTGAAAAGCATTTTCGTAAGAGGCATTTATTTTTTGCAAATCGAGAAATTTAATCATATCAAAATAGCAGCTAAATTATTGTACTTCTTGGTTTCAATTTCATAATAATCCTGAACTGTTGTTTTGGCGCCAAAACTTTCTTTCCAAAATAGAATTCCTTCATTAATTTTTAATCCATTTTCTTCGTGTGAAGGTCCGAAATCAAAATACATTTTATCTTTAAAAACTACATTTATCAAATAATCGTATAAATAGTCTAAACTTCCCAATTCATTTTTTTGATTATTACCCGAAATATATTGTGGATGCGCAACATTTTCTGAAATAAAAATGGTAGTTCCCGCAATAATATTGTTTCCATTGTAAACATTAAAATGCCTAATATTATCAGGGAATGCAATTTGTAATTTTGTCATTTCTTCTATAGAATGAACTGGTTTTGCACTGTGTTTTTTATCCAAATTAGGAATCAATATTTCATTCCAAAACAACTCAAAATTAAGTTCTTCTTTTATAACCAAATTATTTTTTAAGCCTCTACGAATACTTTCTTTTCTTGTTTTAGAAATTGAAAAAGACTTTGTTAAATCTAAAACTGACAAACAATCTCTTCGTATTAATTGCGCTTTTAAAAGAAATAAAGAATATTCAATTTCTTCCGAAAAACCATTGCAATATATGGAAGGAATCAGCTTTAAATTCAATTTATCAATTTGATTTTCATTCAAATAAATTAGAATATCACGAAAAATAGCAATTGAATTACCTAATTTAATGTTTGTTTGAAACACCAAGCCACCATAAGTCAACCCTTGATGCGAGTAAATTGTAGCTCCTACTCTATTCGCTGGCAAAACACAAACTAACTTATCTTCCTCATAAATCATCAATGAAAAATCATCAAATCGATCGCTGTGGTACTCCATAAAGTCCCTATTGAATAGGAATGTAGCGTTTTTAGCAGTGCTAATAAAAGCATTCCAATCGCTGTAATTTTTAGTTTCGTATCTTTTTACAATGTAGTTTTTCAATATTGTGTTTTAAACATTGGAAAATTAATCATTTATTTATTAAGAGAACATTATTTTTTTATAAAATTAGATTTATAAAATTAATTGACTAATTTTAAATCGTTTATAAAACTATGTATGAAACTGCACATTCAAAATATACTTATTGGAAATGTATTACTTTTTTCAAGCATCATTTTTGGGCAGGATATTTCGTTGTTTCAACAATTTAATGGTAGATACGACTTTGTTTTTGTTGGAAATACTTTAAATCCAATTGAAAATTCATTTCAAAGTACGGTGGAAGTTTTTACAACTTCTTCTGCAGATTTGACCCTAAATCCAAACGATGTTATTGAAAAAGCATATTTGTACTGGGCTGGTTGCGGAACGGGCGATTTCGACGTAAAATTAAATGGACAAACTTTAACTCCAGATAGAACTTTTAGTCTTCAGAGAGTAGCTTCCAATCTTGTTTTTGATTACTTCAGTGCTTTCAAAGAGGTTACTGCTCAAGTTCAAGCCACTGGAAATGGAACTTATACCATTTCAGACCTCGATGTTTCCAGTTTTATTGACTTTCACGCCCAAAGAAGTACAAATTTTGCTGGTTGGGCACTAATTGTTGTTTATAAAAATCCAAATTTACCCTTGAATCAATTGAATGTTTATGACGGAATGCAAGCTGTTCCTGATGAAATAAATATTACCCTTAATAGTTTAAATGTTATTGATAATGTAGATGCGAAAATTGGTTTTTTGGCCTGGGAAGGTGATTCTGGAATTGCGGTAAATGAAACTTTAAGGATTAATGGTAATCCTATTGGTAATCCTACGTTAAACCCTGTTAATAATGCATTTAATGGTACAAATAGCTTTACTAATTCCACTTCTTTATACAATATGGATTTGGATGTGTATCCAATTCAAAACAACATAACCGTTGGAGATACTTCTGCACAAATTCAACTTACTTCAGGGCAAGATTTTGTGATGATAAATGCCATAGTAACCAAGTTAAATAGTCAATTACCCGATGCAACTGTGGGAATTAACAATGTTGAAACGACTTGCGATTCGAGAACAATTATTGCTGATTATCAAGTTTCAAATTATTATTCTACAGCAATTTTACCTTCAAATACTCCTGTTTCGATTTATGCAAATAATATTTATATTCGAACTATTTTCACTCAAACAATCCTACCAATTGATGGAAATGAAACTGGGCAAGTAACCCTTTTAATTCCAAATACAATAGCTGACAGTTTTGATTTGAAATTTGTTGTTGATGATAATGGTTCAGGTATTGGAATTGTTACAGAAATTAGTGAAATCAATAATAAATTTACTATTCCAGTAGTTCTAAGTCTTTCACCATTATTCAATTTATTACCTAATAAAGAAACCTGCAATGAAGGTTCTAGCAAAGGGACTTTCAATTTTTCGGATTATGAAGCCGTAGTAAAAGCAAATCCTTCAGATACTATTCTTTTTTATGATTCTTTATTAAATGCTCAAAACAGTACAAATCCAATTTTTAATACTTCCAATTTTGTAGCATTATCAACTCCAAAAACAATATACGTCCGATTAGAAAACGCAAATTGCTCAAGTATTACCTCTTTTATATTGGAAACAAAAAACTGTCCGCCAGTAGTTTATAATTTTGTTTCAGCCAACAACGATGGCACTAATGACACATTCCACATTGATGGTTTAAAAGACATTTTTTTGAAATATAAAATCTCAATCTATAACCGGTGGGGCACTTTAATTTGGACTGGAATCAATTCTTCTCAAGAGTGGGATGGTTTTGCGACCAACGGAATTTTGCTTGACAATAAAGAAATTCCTGCGGGAACTTATTTTTACATAATTGATTTAAATGACCCTGATTATAGCGAACCGCTTACAGGATATTTGTATTTAACGCGATAGTTTTTCATTAAAAATAACCCACATCAATTTCTCTCATTATATTTGTAGCATAATTTTTCAACACCAACTATTTTGAAACAAATCACATCCGTTCAAAATCCATATATAAAGTCATTGGTACTTTTACAGGAAAAAGCAAAAACCAGAAAACAATCGGGGACTTTTTTGATTGAAGGACGGCGCGAAATTTCTTTGGCAATAAAAGGCGGATATGAAATTGACACGATTTTGTTTTACCCTGAATTGATTTCTGAAATTGAAATAAATCAACTGTCAAAGAAGCCATTAAACTTGATTGAAATCAATAAAGAAGTGTTTGAGAAATTGGCGTATCGAGATACAACCGAAGGAATTATTGGAATTGGAAAAAGTAAAAATTTGAATTTATCAGATTTAAAACTGAAAGAAAATCCATTAATTTTGATAGCTGAAGCACCGGAAAAACCAGGAAATATTGGCGCATTATTACGAACGGCAGACGCTGCTAATCTTGACGCTGTGATTATTGCCAATCCAAAAGGCGATTTGTTCAATCCAAATGTGGTGCGTTCTAGTGTTGGATGTTTATTTACCAATCAAATTGCAACAGGCACAACTTCTGAAATTATCGCTTTTTTAAAAGAAAGAAAAATCAATTTTTATTGCGCAACTTTACAAAATTCAACGTCCTATCATACGCAAGATTATACCACGCCAACGGCCTTGGTTGTTGGAACTGAAGCAACTGGTTTAACTCAAGAATGGCGAAATGCAGCGACACAAAATATCATTATTCCAATGCAAGGCGAAATCGATTCTATGAATGTTTCGGTGGCCGCTGCCATATTAATATTTGAAGCAAAAAGGCAAAGAGGATTTTAATTTTTCAAGATTGGAATGGCATTTATAACACATTTATAATTCATCATTTGCACATCTCATTACTTATTCATAATTTTAGAAATTGAATGAAAAATAGCTATGACAGAAATTGAAATAGAACAAGAAAACAAGGCTATTGCCCGAGAATATAAAGAACTTCTCCGAATAAGTTATCAAAAATTAACACCCGAAGATAAAAAATTAATCCGAAAAGCTTTTGATGTGGCAGTTGATGCGCATCAGGTACAACGAAGAAAATCAGGTGAAGCCTATATTTTTCACCCCATTGCTGTCGCAAAAATTGTAGCTTCAGAAATTGGTTTGGGAGCTACTTCAATCGCAGCAGCATTATTGCACGATGTTGTTGAAGATACAGATATTACCGTTTTAGACATTGAAAAAATGTTCAATCCAAAAGTAGCGCAACTTGTGGAAGGATTGACCAAAATTTCCAAAATCCAAAAGGATTTAAACTCCTCGACGCAAGCAGAAAATTTTAGAAAAATGATTCTTACATTGAATGATGATGTACGGGTAATTTTGATAAAATTGGCTGACCGTCTCCATAATATGCAAACTATGGATTCGATGGAAGAATATAAACAGACCAAAATTGCATCGGAAACCTTATACATTTATGCTCCTCTTGCCCATCGTTTGGGATTGTATAATATAAAAACACAGTTGGAAGATTTAGGATTAAAATATACAGAGCCTAATGTCTATAAAGATATTGTAAATAAAATCAAAGAAACAAAAGAGGAACAAGACGAATACATAAAAAATATTTCTGAAGTTTTAAAGAAATCTTTGGATGTTGAAGGCATTGAATATGTTATAAAAGGGAGACCAAAATCAATTTATTCTATTCGAAGAAAAATGAAAGCTCAAAATGTGAGTTACGATGAAGTTTATGATAAATTCGCACTTAGAATTGTCTATACATCAAATCCACACGATGAAAAATTTATCGCTTGGAAGATTTATTCGATTGTAACAGATCATTACAGACCAAGTCCAAGTCGGTTGCGAGATTGGATTTCCTCTCCAAAATCAACAGGTTACGAAGCACTTCACATTACTGTTATGGGGCCCTTGGGACGTTGGGTTGAAGTCCAAGTTCGAAGTGAACGGATGGATGAAATTGCCGAAAAAGGATATGCAGCCCATTATAAATACAAACAAGGGGCAACAGAAGAAAGTGGATTGGATGTTTGGTTAAATCTATTAAAAGAAGCTATAGAAAATCAGGAAAAAAATGCGGTTGATTTTGTTGAAGATTTTAAGATGAATCTTTATTCCAAGGAAATATTCGTTTTTACTCCCACCGGAGAAATAAAATCATTGCCCAAAGGCGCTACATCGCTTGATTTTGCTTTTAGTATTCACTCTGCAATTGGCGTACATACAAGAGGAACACGTGTTAATGGAAAATTGGTACCGCTAAATTTTGAATTAAAAAGTGGTGATCAAATTGAGGTGATTACTTCTGTCAATCAAAAACCAACACCACATTGGCTGAATTATGTGACAACTTCTCGTGCAAAGACAAAAATTAAAAATGTTTTAAACGAAAATACGAAAAAAGTTGCCGAAGATGGAAAGGAGCTTTTAACTCGAAAACTTCGTCATTTAAAAGTCACTTTAAATGAAAAAACCATTAATGAATTGGTTAATTATTTCAAACTTAAAACAAGTTTAGATTTATTTTACAGAGTTGGAATAGGCTCTATAGAAAACCAACAACTTAAAGATTTTGCTGCGTTAAAAAGCAATTCAATTATCAATTTCTTTAAGAATAAAATCAAAAGATCACCCTCTGCAAATACCGAACAAATTTTAAAAGAGGAAATTCATACCAATTATGACTTACTCGTTTTTGGTGCAGAACAAGATAAATTAGACTATAAATTATCCGCTTGTTGTAATCCGATAGTTGGAGACGAAGTTTTTGGATTTATAACTATAAACGAAGGAATAAAGGTGCATAAAAAAGACTGTCCAAACGCTTTGAGTATGCAATCTAATTATGCTTATCGAGTTATAAAAGCAAAATGGATTGATTCGTCTCAACAAGAATTTAAAGCCGTTTTGATAATAACTGGCATGGACTTTTTGGGGCTTACAAATGAACTTACAAAAGTTATTTCGAGTAATATGAACATCAATATTCAAAGTATTTCGTTAACAACAGAAGCTGGTTTATTCAACGGAAAAGTTGCTGTAATTGTAAAAAACAATAGTATTCTTAAGAAAATGATGGATAAAATTAGAAAAATTGACGGTATAGATAAGGTTACACGTGTTTATAAAAATTAAATTTTGAACATTCAAGTTGAAATATTATAAAATTAAAATAATAATTTATCTTTGCAAGATATGACACTAATTTCAGTTGATAACAGTACGAATCAAGAAATTGTAAAAAATGTTTTTACATTATATCTCGAAAATAAAGGGCATAGGAAAACCCCTGAGCGCTATGCAATACTAAAAGAAATATACGAAAGTGAAGAACATTTTGATGTAGAACATCTATATGTCAAAATGAAAAATAAAAACTATCGGGTAAGCAGAGCAACACTTTACAATACAATAGAACTTTTATTAGATTGCGGATTGGTTCGTAAACATCAATTTGGTCAAAACCAAGCGCACTATGAAAAGTCCTATTTTGATAAGCAACACGACCATTTAATAATGACAGATACGGGTGAAGTAATTGAGTTTTGCGATCCAAGAATACAAATGATAAAAAAAACAATTGAAGAAATATTTGATATAGATGTGCACAATCACTCTTTATATTTATATGGTTCAAAAAAGAAGTAGGGAGAATTCTCATATTTAAATAAAAACAACACACAAACAACAAATATAATGACCGTAGATTTATTATTAGGATTACAATGGGGAGATGAAGGAAAGGGAAAAATTGTAGATGTACTTACATCGAAATATGACATAATTGCCCGTTTTCAAGGTGGTCCAAATGCAGGTCATACATTAGAATTTGATGGAATAAAACACGTTTTAAGAACTATTCCTTCTGGAATTTTTCATAAAAATTCAATAAATATTATTGGAAATGGAGTTGTAATTGACCCTGTAGTCTTTCAAAAAGAAATTGAAGGCTTGGCTCGCTTTAATTTGGACATTAAAAACAAATTAATCGTTTCCCGCAAAGCACATTTAATTTTACCAACCCACCGTTTATTGGATGCTGCTTCTGAAGCTTCAAAAGGAAAAGCTAAAATTGGTTCTACCTTGAAAGGAATTGGACCAACTTATATGGATAAAACGGGTAGAAATGGAATTCGTGTTGGCGATATTGAATTAGAAGATTTCAAAGAACGCTACAGAGCCTTGGCTGACAAGCACGAAGCCATGATAAAATTCTATGATGTTGCCATTCAATATAATTTAGCCGAATTAGAAGTTGAGTTTTTTGAAGCCATTGAAGACTTGAAAAAACTGACCTTTATAGATAGCGAAGAATATTTGCATCAAGCTCAAAAAGCAGGAAAATCTATTTTATGTGAAGGCGCACAAGGTTCGTTATTGGATGTTGATTTCGGAACATATCCTTTTGTAACTTCATCAAACACAACAGCGGCGGGAGCTTGCACGGGTTTAGGAATTGCACCAAATAAAATAAAAGAGGTTTACGGAATTTTCAAAGCCTATACCACCCGTGTTGGAAGCGGTCCTTTTCCTACGGAAGATTTCGAAGAAGATGGCGCTACTATGGCAAGAGTTGGAAACGAATTTGGTTCGGTTACAGGAAGACAAAGACGTTGCGGATGGTTGGATTTAGTAGCTTTAAAATATGCAATTCAAGTGAATGGCGTAACACAATTGATGATGATGAAAGGCGATGTTTTATCTGGTTTTTCAACCTTAAAAGTATGTACAGAATACAAATATAAAGGTCAAAAAATTGGACATTTACCTTATAATATTGAACCTGAAAATGTAACGCCAATTTACAAAGAATTCAAAGGTTGGAAAGCTGATTTAACAGGAATGACAACCTATGACGAGTTGCCAATTGAGTTAAAAGAATATATCGACTATATTGAAAAAGAAGTTGAAGTACCAATAAAAATTATTTCTGTTGGTCCTGACCGAAAACAAACAATTACAAAATAATTAAGGAAACGCTTTGAGAAATCAAAGCGTTTTATCTTTGAAATGGTATAAATATGAAAGAAACCAATTTATTTAAATCCTTTTTTGAAAGTGAAAAAGCTGGTGGAATAATCTTGATTTTCGCCACTTTATTTTCATTGCTTTTAGCAAATTCAATTTTTCAAACAGAATACCTTCAAATTTGGAATGTAAAAATTGGAAATCACAGCCTTATTCATTGGATTAATGACGGATTAATGACTATTTTCTTTCTGCTAATTGGTTTAGAATTAGAGCGAGAAGTTTATATCGGAGAACTTTCAACGCTAAAAAAAGCCGCTTTACCATTATTTGGAGCTTTAGGCGGAATGGTCGTTCCTGCACTTATTTATTTGTATTTTAATTATGGAACTTCAATGCAATCTGGAGCTGGAATCCCAATGGCAACAGACATCGCATTTGCAATTGGAATCTTGTCACTATTGGGAAATCGAGTACCAACTTCTCTAAAAATATTCCTTACCGCCTTAGCCGTAATTGACGATTTGGGCGCAATTATAATTATTGCGGTTTTTTATACTTCTACAATTTCATTCTTGAATTTAGGAATTGCTTTGGGAATAATGGGATTTCTATTTGTGTTAAACCGATTGAAAGTCAACACTCTTTTTCCATATATTATTGGTGGTATTTTGATGTGGTATTTTATGCTAAATTCGGGAGTTCACGCAACAATTACAGGCGTTTTATTGGCATTTGTAATTCCATTTGGCGATGGAAAAAAAGATACTATTTCCTATAAATTACAACATTTCTTGCATGAACCAGTAGCTTTTATAATCTTACCTTTATTTGCTTTAGCCAATACTTGTATTGTTATAAATACCAATTGGTATGAAGGTTTATCACATAGCAATAGCATCGGAATTATCCTTGGATTAATACTTGGAAAACCATTAGGAATATGGATTATTTCGTATTTGGGAGTAACTTTAGGACTTTGTGTTTTGCCAAAAGGATTGCAATGGAAAAATATTTTCGGAGCAGGAATATTAGGAGGAATTGGTTTCACAATGTCCATTTTTATTACACTTTTGGCATTTGATAATGAGTCAGATATTGTAAATTCGAAAATCGCCATTTTAATCGCCTCATTCATTGCAGCAATATCGGGTTTTGTCATTTTAAAATTAACATTGAAACCAAATAAATAAAGGCAATTACTTCAATTAATAAATAAATCATAATTTGCAGTAGCATTGCATCCTTTTTCTTAAATTTGGCAAAAAATTAAACCTTGAAGAAGCACCTATTTCTTATCAAAATTTGTATCATTCTATTCAGTTTCAATACGGTATTGGCACAAACACCAAAGAAAATCATCATTGAACATTCCGATTTTGCAGACATCAACCAACTTCAAATTCCCGATGCCGCATTACTTACAGGAAATGTTCGTGTAAACCACGATGGCGCCATTTTGACGTGCAACAAAGCCTATTGGTTTCAAAAAGAAAACTACATAAAAGCCTTTGGAAATGTGCAAATAATTCAAGGCGATACGCTAACAATGACGAGCAAATATGCCGAATACAATGGGAATATCAAACAAGCGTATGCAACAGGCGATGTAATTTTGAAATCACCAGATATGTCATTGGTTACAGATACTTTGAATTTCAATAGAAACAGTCAAGAAGCTTTTTATTCTACAGGCGGACTGATTACCAACAAAGGAAACACGCTAAAAAGCAAATCAGGAAAGTATTATGTTGCCGAAAAAAAATACCAGTTTCTAACTGCCGTAACAGTAAAAACACCTGAAAACACAATCAAGTCGAATCACTTAGATTATTACACAAATTCAGGTCATTCGTATCTTTTGGGACCTTCAACAATCAACGGAAAAGACAATAAAATATATACTGAAAACGGTTTTTACGACACCAAAAAAGACATTGCTCGGTTGCAACGAAATTCCAAAATTGAATACAACAATCGTTTGATAGAAGGCGATAGCATATTTTATAATAAAAAAACAGGTTTTGCTTCGGCTACAAATAATGTAAAAATCACCGATACCATCAACAAAATTATTGTGAAAGGGCATTATGCTGAAATTTACAAGTTTCAAGATTCAGTTTATGTGACGAAAAGAGCTTTGGCAATAAGTCTTGTAGAAAAAGATTCTGTGTATATTCACGCTCAGAAATTGATGATTACCGGGAAAGAAAACAATAGAATTATTAGAGGTTTCAAAGACGCAAAATTCTACAAACTCAATTTAAGTGGCAAGTGCGATTCTATTCATTCCGATCAAAAAATAGCATTGACAAAACTCATTGGAAGACCAATTCTATGGAATTTTGAAAACCAAATGACAGGCGATTTGATGCATCTTATTGGAAATAATAAAACCCAGCAATTGGATTCTTTGAAGGTGTTAAACAATGCTTATATCGTTTCAAAAGACACCATTGGAACGGGATATAATCAGGTAAAAGGTCAAAATCTTTATGGAAAATTCAAAGATAAAAACCTTGATAACGTTGATGTAATTAAAAATACCGAAGTAATTTATTATATGCGAAATGACAATCAAGAGCTCATCGGAATCAATAAAAGTGTTTGCAGCAAAATCAATTTGACATTAGATAAAAATAAAATTGACACGTTAACATTATTTGAAAAACCGGATAGCGATATTTATCCTGAAAAAGATTTGCCTGAAAATGCAAGGAAATTACGAGGTTTTATTTGGCGTGGCGACGAACGAATAAAGACAAAAGAAGATTTATTTACGGCGGAAGAAAACGAAATGAACGACAAAATCATCAAGGAAAGCAACGCCAAAAAAGCCAAAGCAGATGTTCCAATGAAAGTCCGAAAAGAGACATTGGAATATAAGGACAAATAAAATATTGCAGTAAAATCCAAATACTTTGAAAAACGATTTCCTAAAATACCAAGCCCAAACGACACCTTATCCACTCGGAATGGAGGTTTCGCACGCCATTGGGTCTTACATTTACGATACCAACAATAAAAAATACCTAGATTTTGTGGCTGGCGTTTCCGCTTGCACACTCGGACATCAACATCCACGGGTGAATAATGCCATAAAAAATCAGTTGGATAAATATTCACACGTGATGGTTTATGGAGAATATTCTCAAAGTCCGGCAGTAGAATATTGCAAACTTTTAGCCGCTCACCTACCGTTTCCATTAGAAACAACCTATTTGGTCAATTCAGGAACCGAAGCCACCGAAGGCGCATTAAAATTAGCGCGACGCATCACCGGCAGAAGCCAATTAATTTCGTGCCACAACGCCTATCACGGCAATACAATGGGCTCGATGAGCGTAATGGGATTTGAAGAACGCAAACAAATCTTCCGTCCATTGGTTCCCGATGTCGATTTTATCACCTTCAATAACGAAGACGACTTACAGAAAATTACTACAAAAACAGCTGGAATAATTCTTGAAACTATTCAAGGCGGAGCTGGATTTATTCAACCTTACGACGGATTTCTCAAAAAAGTTCGTGCCCGATGCACCGAAGTTGGTGCCATAATGATTCTCGACGAAATCCAACCTGGCTTTGGACGAACAGGGAAATTATTTGGTTTTCAAAACTACGATGTCGTTCCCGATATTGTAATTATGGGCAAAGGAATGGGTGGCGGAATGCCCGTTGGCGGTTTCACGGCATCCCAAAAACACATGAATTTATTGAGCGACAATCCCAAATTAGGGCACATCACAACCTTTGGCGGCCATCCCGTCATCGCCGCAGCGTGTTTGGCAACATTGCAAGAATTGACCGAAACCTCAATAATGACGGACGTTTTTGCCAAAGAAAAACTTTTTCGCACGCTTTTGATTCACCCTTTAATTAAAGAAATTCGAGGCGAAGGATTAATGTTGGCAGCAATGACCGAAAACGCCGAAATTACCAACAAAATAATATTCAAATGTCAGGATAAAGGATTGATATTGTTTTGGTTACTCTTTGAAAGTTGCGCCATCAGAATCACACCGCCGCTCACAATTTCCAACGAAGAAATTCAAGAAGGTTGTAAGATAATTCTCGAAGCAATGGGCGAAATTTTAAACGAAAATTAGTTTTTTTGGAGCTATTCCTGCTGTCATTCCAATCCGCTTAGTTGCTTCGTGCCGAGCAACAAAGCGGGATTTTCCCTTCCAACAGGGCTAGGACATTCTGGATTTCAAGACGATTATTTGTTAATTAAATTGTTCACAAAAAAAAGTACTTTCTTCACAAAATAAAATTAAATCCTATACCTTTATGTTAGGATAATTTAAAGAAAACAGTATGCATATAAGCGACGACGAAGAAGACTACAACTTATCCTTATCGAAATTTGAGTCGATGTTGAAAACCAACAAAGTGCTCTTTTTTGATTCCGAAGAATTTGAAGAAATTATTCTTCATTACCTCGATATGGGAAAAGCTGCCTTGGCTAAAAAAGCCTTGAAATTAGCCCTTGAACAGCACCCAAAATCAACTGGATTAAAATTAGTACAAGTAGAAATGTTGGTCTATGAAGACAAACTCGAACAGGCAGAAAAATTGCTAAATGAGTTGTACGCAATCGAACCTACAAACGAGGAAATTTACATCCAAAAAGCAAATATTTATTCCAAAAGGGACAATCACGAAAAAGCGGTAGAATTATTGCAAATCGCACTTAAATATACCGATGATTTCGCCGATGTTTATAATTTAATTGGAATGGAGCATCTTTTTATGGACAATTTAGAATTGGCGAAACACAATTTTATGAAATGTCTTGAAGAAGATACAGAAGATCAAACAGCCTTGTATAATGTGGTCTATTGTTTTGAATTTTTAGATCAAAACGAAGATGCGATTGTTTATCTTAACAAATATATTGACAAAAATCCATACAGCGAAATCGCTTGGCACCAAATCGGAAGGTTAAATTACGGATTAAAAAAATATGAAGATGCGCTTCGTGCTTTTGACTTTGCAACCCTAATTGACGATGAATTTTTAGGTGCTTTTATGGAAAAAGCAAAAGCTTTAGAAAGACTAAAAAAATACAATGAAGCCATTGAAAGCTATACCCGAACCATCGAATTAGACGATGCTACTTCTTATGCATTACTCAGAATGGGGAAATGTTATGAGAAAATTGGAAACAAAGTTTTAGCACTCAAATATTTCAACAAAACAGTTCACGAAGACCCTCTTTTAGATAAAGGTTGGATTGCAATTACTGATTTCTACGTTCGTCAAAAAAAATACCAAAAAGCCTTGTTTTATGTAAACAAAGCCTTGAGCATCGACAATCAAAATCGTTTGTATTGGAAACGATTTGCTGCTATAAACAAGGAATTAAATCTTTTTGAAGAAGCAGAATTTGGCTACAGAAAAGCAGTTGAATTTGGCGATTATCAATTGGATACGTGGTTGTTTTGGGTTGATATCCTTCAATTTTTAGGGGAATTTGATAGCGCAATACAAACATTATTACAAGCTTCAGAATACTTCCCAGAGGAATATCAAGTTGAATATCGTTTGGCAGGATTGTACTTTATGATTCACGATGACAAAAAAGCAAAATTTCATTTAAGCAACGGACTTCGATTGAGTTTCGAAAACAAAACGCTTCTTGAAGAGTTATTTCCTGTGGTTTGGGCACGCAAAATGGTTCAAAATGCAATAAATAAAGTGTCAAAATAAAATTTAAATGGCAAAGTACCAGTTTGGATTAGTTGGAAAAAACATCAGTTACTCTTTTTCAAAAGCACATTTTACAAAAAAATTTGAAGACCTAAATTTGTTTGATTATTCTTATGAAAATTTAGACTTTCAAGACATTTCTGAATTGCCCAATTTCCTAAAAAATAATCCAAATTTAAAAGGCTTAAACGTAACCATTCCTTATAAAGAAACCATTATTCCCTACTTGGATAAATTATCTAAAAAAGCGTCAGAAATAGGTGCTGTAAATACAATTCGCTTTACTAAAAACGGAAAATTAAAAGGATTCAACACCGATTATTATGGTTTTCAAAAAGCACTCGAACCGCTATTGAAACAACATCACAAAAAAGCATTACTTTTAGGAACTGGTGGCGCATCAAAAGCCGTGGCGTATGCTTTGACTCAAATGGGAATTGCCAATAAATATGTTTCCAGAACTTCTTCAGGAGACACTATTGGCTACAGCCAAATTAATGCCACAACATTTGAAGAATATCAAATAATTATCAATTGCACTCCTTTAGGAACTTCGCCTAATACAAATGTTTGCCCTGAAATTCCATATCAATTTTTCACTTCCAATCACATTGCATTTGACTTGATTTACAATCCTGACGAAACCTTATTTCTTAAAAAGGCAAAAGCACAAAGAGCCGTAATCAAAAACGGTTTAGAAATGTTAAAAATTCAAGCAGAAAAAGCGTGGGAGATATGGAAATTATGACTTCAAATCCTTATAATTAGTAAGAAACCTCTATTTTAAGCACTAAAACTGTTTAATTATCAGAATTTCTTTGAATTTTGATTTCGCTTTTATTATCTTTCGACCGATAAACAATATGAACCTTAAACATTTAAAAATGTTAGAAGAAAAGAATGATAACCTGTCAACAAAATTAGATAAGACAGATGGAAGTGTAGAGAATGAGACACAAGAAGTGGCTCAAACAGAAATTCAAGAAATTATAGAAACTACAGAAAATTTAGTTTCGGAAATGGAGACATCTCCTGAAGAAATTGAAGAAATTGTTGAAGAAGTTGAAGAAGAAGTTGTTGCTGATGAAATTGAAGAAGATGACGCTGAAGTAATTGCAGAAAGTGCCCCTGAAATAGAAAATACTATTGAAGAAGATACTTTAGCAATTGTTGACGAAAATAGTACTGCTATTGCTGCAATTGAAACAGAAAATGCTGCAGAAAATGAAGACGAGACTTTAAAAGACCGTCACGAAATTCCAATGTTGAATTATGAAATTATGTCTATGGACGAATTAATAATTGAGTTAGAGAAATTGAGTGATGTTGAAAAAGTAATGTCAGTAAAGGACCATGTTGAAGAAATTAAAACTTCCTTTCTTACAAAATATAACCATTTCATTGATGAGAAAAAAGAAGAATTTGTTGCTGAAAATCCAGAAAGCAAAGAAGAATTCCATTACCATTTTCCATTAAAATCAAAATTTGACCAATTATATTTTCTTTTTAGAGACAAAAAAAATGCACATTTCAAGAGTTTACAAAACAATTTAAAAACCAACTTAGAGTTGCGTTTGGCGATAGTTGAGGAACTGAAAGAACTTATTAATCCGCAAGCAAACATTAAAGATACTCTAAAACACTTTAATGAATTAAGAGAACGTTGGAAAAATGCGGGATCAATTCCAAAAGATAAATACAACCACGTTTGGAATAATTATCACTTTCACGTAGAGAATTTTTATGATTATTTACATTTAGACAGAGAAGCAAGGGACCTAGATTTTAAACATAATTTAGAGCAAAAACAAAAAATTGTTGCCCGAGTTGAAGAGTTGGTTTTGGAAGTAGATATTAACAAAGCTTTTCGTGAATTGCAAGATTTACATAAAATTTGGAAAGAAGATATTGGTCCTGTTTCAAGAGAGCACCGCGAGGAAATTTGGAATCGTTTTAGCGATTTAACCAAAAAAATGCACGATAAAAGAGAAGTTTTATTTGAAGTACAAAGAGGAACTGAAACCGAAAATTTAGTAAGTAAAAATGATATTATTGCTCAAATTGAAGTTTTAGCAACAGAGAAAGTAACTGTTCACAGCCAATGGCAAGGACAAATTGATAAAGTTGAAGCCTTGAGAAATGCATTTTTCGCTGCCGGAAAAGTTCCTACTGATGTAAATGAAAGTACGTGGGCAGCATTTAAAACTGCGGTTCGTAATTTCAATACTTTTAAAAATTCATTTTACAAAGACATTAAGAAAGAGCAACAAGATAATTTGAATAAAAAAACGGAATTAGTGGCGAAAGCAAAAGCACTTCAAACAAGTGAAGATTTTGCAATTACAACGCCGTTAATGAAGCAAATACAAGAGGAATGGAAAATGATTGGACACGTTCCAAGAAAATATTCTGATGCAATTTGGGCCGAATTTAAAGCTGCTTGTAATCATTATTTTGACATATTAAAAGCACAGAAAACAGAAGTAAATGTTGAAGAAGTAGAAGCTTTTGAAAAAAAGAAAGCCTATTTGGAAACGTTAAGAGAATTTCAATTGATTGGTGAACACAAACCCGATTTAGATGCTATTAAATTGCATATTGAAAATTGGAAAGGTTTTGGAAAAGTACCCTTTACAAGACGTCATATTGAAGGAAAATTCAATAAAATATTGGATGCTTTATTTGAGAAATTAAGCTTAAGCAAAAAAGATACTGAAATGGTTCGTTTTTCAAACCGTGTTGGAAATTTATCAGATTCTAATGATACTCGAAAATTGGAAAATGAAAAGATTTTCTTAATGCGAAAAATTGAGGAAGTTCAAAACGAAATATTCCAATTAGAGAACAATATTCAATTTTTTGCCAATACAAGAAATGCAAAGAAAGAAAATTCTATAGTTTTAGAAGTTCGTAAAAACATTGCTATTCATAAAGAAAGCCTAGAAGTTTGGAAAGATAAACTGAAACAAATTAGAAGTATAAAAATAGAATAACTTCATTAAATAGTTCATAAAACCTCACAAAATGTGAGGTTTTTTTTATGTTTAAAATTGAATATGATATTTATTTTTAAAATTAATTACAATTTTTTGGCTTCTTCCCAAAAAATTGAAATATTTGAAAATCATAGATTTTCAATTACAATTTTTTCGCCTCTTCCCAAAAAATTGAAATATTTGAAAATCATAGATTTTCAATTACAATTTTTTGGCTTCTTCCCAAAAAATTGAAATATTTGAAAATCATAGATTTTCAATTACAATTTTTTGGCTTCTTCCCAAAAAATATCCATTTCGGCAAGTGTCATATCCATTAATGATTTTCCTAATTCAACCGCCTTACTTTCTAAATATTGAAAGCGTTTGATGAACTTTTTGTTGGTTCGCTCTAATGCATCTTCAGGATTTACATTCAAGAAACGGGCATAATTTATCATCGAGAATAAAACATCTCCAAATTCAGCTTCTATAGTATCCTGATTTCCAGCGGCAACTTCTACTTGCAATTCTAGTAATTCCTCTTGCACTTTGTCCCAAACTTGATGTGGTTCTTCCCAATCAAATCCTACTCCTTTTACTTTATCCTGTATTCTACTTGCTTTTACCAAAGCGGGTAAACTTTTCGGAACACCTTCCAAAACCGACTTTTTACCTTCTTTTAATTTGAGTTTTTCCCAGTTTTGTTTGACTTCTTCTTCATCTTTTACAACTACATCACTATAGATATGTGGATGACGATGGATTAATTTATCAGAAATTTCATTACAAACATCAGCTATATCAAAATCACTGGTCTCACTTCCTATTTTTGCGTAAAAAACGATGTGCAATAACAAATCTCCTAATTCTTTTTTAACTTCATTCAAATCATTATCCAAAATTGCATCGCCTAATTCATAGGTTTCTTCAATGGTTAAATGCCGTAAACTTTGTAATGTTTGCTTTTTATCCCACGGACATTTTTCACGCAAATCATCCATAATAGTTAATAATCTATCAAATGCATCGAGTTGGACTTGTCTTGAATTCATTTCTATTTTGTTTTTGTAAAATTAAAAAATCCTGTCAAGATAAAAGCACTTGACAGGATTAAATGTATCAAATATGACAATAATTTATTCGTTTTCTGCAACTACTTCAGCTTCAACAGGAACTTCTTTTGAAACCAAACCTTTAGCTTGCAACATATTGTACCAATTCACAATTTTCTTAATATCAGAAGGATACACCCTATCTTGATCATAATCTGGTAGTATTTCAAGAAAATAAGCGACCAATTTTGCGTTGTCTTCCTTGTGTGATATTGCAGGTCCATTATCTTCTTTGGTAGCAATCGCTCTCATTATTTCCGTCAATGGTTTTTCTTCAGTATTGGTATAAACAGAAATTTCAGAAAGTAAACTTACATTACTTTTTAAACCAACAGTTACTTTTTTACCATCTAATAATGATTCTGCTACAAAACCTGTACGAGTTTGAACTTTTAAAGCAAATAAACCTGGTTTTCCTGCAATTGCTAGTATTTTATCTAATGTCATTTTATATTAATTTGATTATTCTTTTATTTGATATGTATAAATTCTTAAAGTAATTATCTACCTTTTTTATTGCAAAACTTCATTTTATAGTCTGGACGCGCTTTACCGTCCATTATATTTTGAAGCTTTTTCTTGATTAATTGTTTTTTCAAAGAGGAAATTAAATCCGTGAATAAAATTCCTTCAATATGATCGTATTCGTGTTGGATAACTCGAGCTATCAAACCGTCAAAAACTTCTGTTTTCATTACAAAATCTTCATCACAATATTCAATTGTAATTTTTTCATTTCTAAAAACATCTTCACGAACTTCAGGAATACTAAGACAACCTTCATTAAAACTCCAAATTTCTCCTTCTTCTTTAATCATTTTTGCATTGATGAAAGTACGTTTAAAATTTTTTAAAAGAATTTGCTCTTCCGTTGCTAATTCGTCATCTTCGCCAAAAGCTGAAGTGTCAATCACAAACAAACGAATGCTCATTCCAACCTGAGGCGCAGCAAGTCCAACCCCACTGGCATTGTACATTGTTTGGTACATATTGGCAACGGTTTCTTTCAAATTCGGAAATTCAGAAGTCAGTTCCAATCCTACTTTTCTCAGAACGGGATCGCCATATCCTACAATTGGTAAAATCATTTTATTTATATTTTTTATATCTTCGAAATAAATGATAAATTATTTTCGAAATAGTATAGTTCGCAAAAATAGCAAAAATAGAAATTGAAATCTGTTATAAAAGAAATAAATTTAATTCAAATCTCAACCATTTGTACTTTTATTCCATTTAACAATTCTTATCTTTGCTACTAACCATAATAATATGCTGAAATTAATAAAAGAATTTCTAGTTGGAACTAATTTCACTAATGCTTTAAAAGCAGCAATTTCTGCAATAATTCCTGTTTTGATATTTTCTACATTAGGATATTTAGAAATGGGTTTAACTATAGCCCTCGGAGCATTGTTTACATTACCAAGTGATATTCCTAGTAATCTAAACCATAAGATAAAAGGGATTATTGTAACAGTCTTATTTTTTTCAATTGCGAACTTATTAATTAATTTGTCTTACCCTTATCCAACACTTTTTTTTCCAACTTTATTTCATAATTTCTCACAGTAATTACTTAGGGTAAAATTTGAAAGTTGTTGGTTTGGATACAAACTTGCAAAGCAATTTGGGATTTTTTTTTTAGTTTAAATTATTTTTTACAGTCACTTTGATATGTAAACTCT
>Ga0209107_10000642_pt1 | contig 20130 bp, 17 predicted proteins | sample LakErihyJuly2011_2_FD_187460 | JGI IMG/M metagenome (GOLD analysis project Ga0209107, IMG submission 187460) | Freshwater microbial communities from dead zone in Lake Erie, Canada - CCB hypolimnion July 2011 (SPAdes) (version 2) | ecosystem: Environmental > Aquatic > Freshwater > Lentic >...
GCAAATATGACAAAATTACTTGACTTTTTCCTAGGTATGGAATTTGACTCTTGTAATTTATCAAACACATTTTTGTAATATGAGTAAAACAGGTTCAATTTCAGTTAATACGGAAAATATTTTCCCTATCATTAAAAAGTTTTTATACAGTGACCATGAGATTTTTATCAGGGAACTTGTTTCAAACGCCACCGATGCTTGTCAGAAGTTAAAAACATTGTCAAGTTTAGGTGAAGTTAAAGGCGAAACTGGCGATTTTAAAATTACCGTCACTTTAAATGAAGAAAATAAAACATTAACAATCAGTGACAATGGTATCGGAATGACCGAAGATGAGATTGAAAAATACATCAACCAATTGGCCTTTTCTGGTGCTGAGGAATTTGTTCAAAAATACAAAGACAAAGCCGATGCGAATGTTATTGGGCATTTCGGACTGGGTTTTTACAGCGCCTTTATGGTGGCTGCTCAAGTAGAAATTCAAACTTTGTCCTACAAAGAAGATTCCGTTTCAAGTTCTTGGATTTGCGACGGAAGTACCCAATTCACCATTGGCGAGGGCAACAAAACAGAGCGTGGTACAGACATTATTTTGCATTTGGCTGAGGACAGTTTGGAATTTAACAGCAAGTATAAAATTTCAAGCCTTTTAACTAAATACTGCAAATTCTTACCAGTGCCCATTGAGTTTGATGGCAAAATTATCAATGCCGAAAAGCCATTGTGGTTGAACAAGCCTGGTGATCTGAAAGATGAGGATTACACTGCATTCTATCAAACCTTATATCCAAATGCAGAAGCACCTTTGTTTTGGATACACATCAATGTCGATTATCCTTTTAACTTAACGGGCATATTGTATTTCCCGAAAGTTGACAGTGCCATTGAAGCTGAAAAACACAAGGTTCAATTGTACAGCAACCAAGTATTTGTTACCGACAATGTAAAAGAAATTCTACCTGAATTTTTAATGCTGCTGCATGGTGTAATCGATTCACCAGACATTCCATTAAACGTTTCTAGAAGTAGCTTACAAAGCGACTCAAACGTTAAAAAGATTACCACCCACATCAGCAAAAAGGTAGCCGATAAATTGGCTGAATTGTTTAAAGCAGACCGTGCCGATTTCCAAGCAAAGTGGCCAAACATCGACTTGTTTGTTAAGTATGGTATTTTAAGTGATGAGAAATTTGCTGAAAAAGCAAAAGATTATTGTTTATTGGAAAGCACCAATGGGGCTTATTACACCATGTCGGAACATTTAGAAAAAATCAAAGCAATTCAAACCGATAGTGATTCAAAATTAATCGTTTTATACACCAACAATTCAGAAGAACAATACGCGTATGTGAGCGCTGCTAACAGCCGCGACTATGAAGTGCTTAAACTGGAAGGACCGCTTGATAGCCACTTTACTGGTTATCTAGAACAGCATAACGAGAACGTTCAATGCAAGCGTGTGGATGCCGATGCCTTGGATAAACTGATTAAATCGGACCGTTCAGAGATTTCATTGTTAAATGAAGAAGAGGCAAAACAATTGTTAAGTGTTTTTGAATCGGCCAACCGCCGCTCGGACATTAAATTTAGTACTGAAGCCCTTTCTCCATCAGAGGCTTTGTTAACCATAACAGAAAGTGAATACGACAGACGGATGCGTGAAATGAGCAAGATGAACGGATTTAATATGTTTGGTAATTTACCTATAAATTATCAGACGGTTTTAAATACCAACCACCCCAAAGCTAAAATTCTAGTTTCCGAAAATGCAGAACAGGCAAAATCGGTGGCAGAAAAAGCACTTAATTTGGCCATGTTGTCAAAGGGTTTGCTAAAAGGAGAGGACTTAAGTCACTTTATTCAATCTGAATTTGAAAAATTATAAACATCAAAAAGCCTATAGCTTAATCAGTAAAATTGATGTTGAACACTCGGTTGTGGATTTTAAATTTGCAACTTCAAATAAAAAGATTGTTTTTTTGAACATCAATTCATTCGTAAATAATAAATAACATGGCAAAACATTTCACAGATTCAAGTTGGGAGACAGAAGTACTAGGTTCGGACAAACCAGTATTGGTAGATTTTTGGGCAGAATGGTGCGGCCCCTGCCGTATGATTGGTCCATTGGTTGAAGAACTCTCTGCAGAATATGAAGGCAAAGCATTGGTAGGTAAACTAAATGTAGATGAGAACCCTGGCGTGGCAACTAAATATGGTATCCGCAGCATCCCAACCTTGTTGGTATTCAAAGGTGGTGAAGTCGTTGACAAAATTGTAGGCGCAGTGCCTAAAACAATGTTGGCTTCAAAAATTGATGCTCAATTGGTATAGTTCTAGTTCATAATGTATTCTAAAGGGAGCAATTTTTTGTTCCCTTTTTTTATTGAAAATGTTTTTCTCGAATTTTTTTAACTACAATACTTTACTTTTGTTTCACTTTATATTAAATGAAATTTAGTAGCACAATATTTTTAATTTCTCTCATATTTAATCTTCAAGCTCAGGTGAGTAATTCCGGTATGGTGAATGTATACGACTCCGCTGCCAAAGGGAAGATAACGGTTGGGGCCTATGTTGATGTGTATTATGGTTTTGATTTTAATAGGCCATTCGAATCAGACCGTCCCTATAGTGTGTCGTCTCCTCGTCATAATGAAGTTAATATTAATCTTGCCTACGCAGATTTTAAATACATCAACGACAATGTTAGAGCGCACTTTGTGCCTGGCTTTGGAAACTACATCAATTCAAATTATGCGGCCGAAAAGGGATCGCTTAAAAATATAGTTGAAGCCAATGCAGGAGTGAAATTGTTCAAGAAAAAAGATATATGGTTGGATGCGGGTGTTTTGCCCTCTCCGTACACCAATGAGTCGGCCATTTCTAAAGACCATCTCATGTATACCCGCTCTTTTGCGCCGGAATTTGTGCCATATTTTTTAACTGGAGTCAAATTGTCGACACCAATTAATAAGAAAGTTAGTGCGTATTGGTATTTGTTAAACGGGTGGCAATCGATTCAAGACGCCAACAAGCAATTGTCGATTGGAACTCAAATTGAATATCGACCAAATAATAAATTATTACTGAATTGGAATACCTATGTAGGCAACGAAGGTTCAAAAAATAACCCTGATTTTGGCGTGCGGTATTTTACCGATTTATATGCCATTTACAACCCTGATGGTAAATTCTCATTGACATCCTGTGTGTATGCAGGGCTGCAAGAGCGAAAGGATTCATTTGGACTACAGTCACAAGGACAATGGTGGCAAGCCAATGTAATTGGAAGGTATAGTTTTAATAAAAAGTCATCGCTTTCTGCACGCCTAGAGTATTTTGAAGATGCATCGTCGATTCAAATTAAACCAATTCCAGGAGTAGCTGGATTTAGTACCTTTAGTGGTGGACTCTGTTACAATTTGAAAATAAGTGCAAATGCTTTGTTTCGTTTCGAAGGCAGAACCTACTATTCAGAGAAAAATGTGTATGAAAGTCCGAGCAAAAAATCTATTCCCTTTAGCAATTTGTTAATCACCAATTTAACCGTTTGGTTCTAATGCTTACAGGTTTCATTCAAAAGTATAAACTCGTTTTGTTAATGGGCTTATTTGCCCTTATTTATGGCCTTATTGCCTTTGTAAACCATTATTGCTTTAGAACTTTTGCCCTCGATTTGGGTGTTTACACAAATGCGCTATACGACTATGCCCATGGCCAATGGAATGATGCGTCAATGTTCAAAGAAATTCCAAGGAACTTGCTTTCCGATCACCTCGATTTTACTCTAATTTTGTTGGGCCCTATATCGCGTGTTTTTGGTCAATATACCCTTCAGTTGGCGCAAATTGTTTTTGTTTTATTTGGGGGACTTGGGGTCTATAAATTTTTGTTAGAAAGCAATCTTAAATCTTCTCTGGCTTTGATTGCAGTCTTGCATTTTTTCTTATTCTTTGGAATATACTCTGCTCTGTCGTTCGACTACCACAGCAATGTTTTGGCAGCGATGCTCTTGCCTTGGTTTTTATTGTTTTTGCAACGCAACGAGTTAATCAAAGCCTCCGTTTTTTTATTGATGATGCTCATGTGCAAAGAGTCGATTGCCCTTTGGTTAGCTTCAATTTGTTTTGCACTCGCTATAGAATATAAAGGGGATAAAAAGCGTGTTTTATATTTGAGCCTAGCCACTTTGTTTTCATTGGGTTATTTTCTATTAGCCATTAAAATCATTATGCCAGCCTTGTCGCCTGATCAGGTATATGGAAATTTCAAATACCATGTTTTGGGTACAGACTATTTTGATGCATTGAAAAATATTGTATTTCATCCCCTCGAGTTTTTAAGTCATTTGTTTCGTAACCATTCCGGGAACCCCAAATATGACTGGGTAAAAACTGAGTTCTATATTTTTATTGCCTTATCCGGAGCTTTCGTTTTATTACTTAAACCGACTTATTTATTGATGTTGCTTGTGCCAATCGTGTCAAAAATGTGTTACGATGACCCAGCCATATGGGGTATTGATTGCCACTATTCCATAGAGTTTGCACCCATAATTACTTTGGGTTTGTTTTTGGTTTTAGGAAAATTAAAGTCTTTAAAATTGCAAAGAACTTTGGCCATTGTCGCTTGTATTTTTTCTTTGGCAGTCAGCATTCGTTTAATGGACCATACAATTTACCTGCACGATTACAACCGTTTGCGTATTTATCAAAAAGGCCACTATTCAAGAGGACATAATATACAAATAATTCACCAATATTTAAACCAAATTCCGACGAATGCACGTGTTAGTGCACAATCGCCTCTGCTGCCGCATCTTGCTTACCGCGACAAAGCCTATATGTATCCCATTGTTAAGGATGCAGAGTATATTGTTTTGTCGCGCGTCGAGCCCGAGACATATCCTATTGATAAACAAGTTTTAATACAAGGGCTTAACGACTCAATTGCCTCGGGAAGGTGGTTGCTTATTATTGATCTTCAGGAGATTTCTGTGTTAAAGAAAAAATAGCCATTGCATTGAATTGTATTCTTGCCTAAATTGGTTTGTATTGAGTCTAAATGTTCTATTTTTGCAAGACTAAATTATGTCTGACAAAATCGATATCGAATTTAACAAAAACGAAGACCACAACAAACAATTGGTATTTGAGCTAAAGACCAAACACAAAAAAGTGAGTTTGGGCGGAGGCGAGAAAGCGGCTGCAAAGCAAAAAGAAAAGGGTAAATTATTGGCACGCGAGCGTATTGATTATTTAAGGGACAACGATAGCCCTTTTACAGAAGTTGCGGCCTTTGCTGGCGATGGCATGTATCCTGAACACGGTGGATGCCCGGGTGGTGGCGTTGTTTGTGGAATTGGATATGTGAGTGGACGTCAGTGTATGATTGTTGCCAATGATGCAACGGTAAAAGCGGGTGCTTGGTTTCCAATTAGTGGGAAGAAAAATCTTAGGGCCCAAGAAATAGCCATGGAAAACCGTTTGCCAATTATTTATTTGGTCGACTCAGCTGGGGTGTTTTTGCCAATGCAAGATGAGATATTTCCAGACAAAGAACATTTCGGACGCATATTCAGAAACAATGCGGTAATGAGCAGCATGGGTATTACCCAAATTGCTGCAGTTATGGGCAGCTGTGTTGCCGGAGGTGCTTACTTACCAATTATGAGCGATGAAGCTTTGATTGTAGATAAAACAGGCTCCATATTTTTAGCCGGTTCCTATTTGGTGAAAGCTGCAGTGGGAGAGGACATAGACAATGAAACCTTGGGTGGAAGTATTTCTCAATCGGAAATTTCGGGGGTAATAGACGACCGTTTCCCGGATGATCAATCGTGCCTCGACCGCATCAAATATATCATGGATAAAATTGGTAAATTTGAGGAAGCCGGTTTCGACCGCGTGGCCGCCAAAGCACCTTTGCATGACATTAAAAATATTTATGGAATATTGCCAATGGACAGGGCCAAGCCTTATGACAGCAAGTTTTTAATTCAACACTTGGTTGACAACAGTGAGTTTGAAGAATACAAAGAAGCTTATGGTAAAACCATTTTATGCGGTTATGCGCGCATAGATGGTTGGGCTGTTGGTATTGTAGCCAATAACCGCATGACGACAAAAAACAAAAAAGGAGAAATGCAATTTGGGGGTGTTATTTACAACGATAGTGCCGATAAAGCTGCTAGGTTTATCATGAACTGCAACCAAAAGAAAATTCCTTTGGTGTTCTTACAAGACGTTACCGGTTTTATGGTGGGTAGCAGAAGCGAGCACGCTGGGATAATTAAAGACGGCGCTAAAATGGTAAACGCCATGAGCAATAGTACGGTGCCGAAATTTACCATCATACTTGGCAATAGCTATGGCGCAGGAAACTACGCCATGTGTGGAAAGGCCTACGATCCTCGTCTGATTTATGCTTGGCCAAGTGCGCGCATAGCGGTAATGGGCGGAGAGCAAGCGGCTAAAGTGATGTTGCAAATTGAAAAAGCAAGTTTGGAAGCCAAAGGTGAAAAAATCACCCCCGAAGCAGAAAAAGAATTGTTGGATAAAATCATCGCACGTTATGAAAAACAACTCTCTCCATACTATGCCGCTTCGCGTATTTGGGTGGATGGGATAATAGATCCATTAGAAACCAGAAAGGTAATTAGCGAAGGCATAGCAATGGCAAACCACGCGCCGGTGAAACCGTTTAATGTTGGTGTTTTGCAAACGTAGTTTTTGAGTTGTTTTTTTATCTCAGCAAACTAAGGGTCCCTGATAACTCGATTAACTTGCCTTCTTTTGATACAATTTTAGCTTTATAAATATAAACATCTGCTTGGCAATCGCTGTCTTTATAGGTTCCATACCATGCGGCATTGTTAGCGGTTTCAAATAGTTTTTCACCCCAGCGGTTAAAGATTTCATAACTTGCAGATTCATCAGATACGCCATAGATGCGAAACGATTCGTTTTTGCCATTTTGGTCTGGTGAAAAGGCATTGGGAATGTAATATTGTAGATACTTGAAAAACTTTATATTTTGTGAAAGGGTATCAGAACAATTATACTCATTTTCAGCATAGAGTTTGACAGAGTAGGCACTGTTTTTAGCATATATATGTGTTGGTTCGAAATCTTCACTGCTTTCTTCATCGCCCCAATACCATGTGTAATAATTGGCCCCAATACTTCTATTGTTTGTTTTGATTTCGTTTTTTATAACACCATCTTTTAGATCACTCACTTGTATTGTAAACAAGGGTTTAGGAACAGGGTTTACAATTAAATCAAAGTGAGCGGTGTCGCTTTTGCAACCAAGATATTCTGCCTGCTTAATGATTTTAAAATGACTTATTTTTTGCGACTTATACGTTTGGATACTTGCGATATTCTGAGTGCCTGACTTAAATTCACCATAGATGCTGTCACTATAAATCCATGAAATACTGGATGCTTGTGGATGGCATTTAAGTTCAATTTCTTCAATGCGTTGACCTGCGCAAATTTTCAATATTTTTGAATTGGTCATACGAGGTTTTGCAATACTTTGAATGGTAAAGTTCATTGGATCTGAACTGCATAGGCCATTTTTTGCTTCAACCATTATATTTGAAACTTGATTTTCTTCTAAAATAGTGAGTTTTTGAGAAGGGATAAAGTTTATTCCACTGGAGGCTATTCCAATGACTGAATTGTCGTTTTGCCAATTGATTTCATCGAATTGATTCTTTATGGTAAAATTGATTTTTTGCAAACTATCTCCACTGCAAAACTTCTTGGGATTAATAAGGTCGATTATAGGTTTGCTTTTGATGTCAATATTGAATTGCATGGCCTGAGATTTGCATTTGCCGTTGTTTGAAAAAACGGTAATTCTACCGTGCTGATTGGTGCTAGCGTTCAATGTGTATAGAGTTTGTATCAATGTAATTCCAGAATCAGTTATACCTATCCTGTTGTTGTTGTTATACCATTTAAACTTTGCGCCATTTGTAGAACTTTTAAATACAATAGCATTTAGTTTTTCTCCAGCACAAAATTCCAGGTTTTTTTCTTGAGTGATTTTTGGAAGCCCTAAAACATTGATTTCAAAATTAAGGGTATCTGCAGGGCAAAAGTTGTTTGATCCTATAACCTTTATCTGCGCTGTTTGGTCGTTCTCAATTCCTTGGCTTTTAAACGCAGGGATGTGTGCATTTCCTGCCGCATTTAATCCGAAAGTAGGGTTGCTGTTATACCAATCTATCTTGCAATCGCTGAGGTTAGATTTGAAAATGATTTTTGTAAGACTATCCCCAGCACATATGGTATATGAATTTACAGATTCAAGTTTAACTTTTGATTTTATAGAAAGTTTAAAAACTTGTGGTTTTCCCTTTGCTGTATCGGCCTTTGGGTATATTATAATTTTTGCATTTTCAATAGTTGTAGCATTAGGTGCTTTGAAATCTGCAATTTGTCCCCAACCAGATTTTGCCAATCCTACATTCGGATTGTCATTGGTCCAATAGTAGCGAATATTTGGACTGTCACTCTCAAATTTTGGGAATCTTACAATATCGCCTGGACATACTGATAATGAATCAAAAGCCAAAGCCTTCATTTCTGCCCCGTAGCGCAACAAGTTTATTTCAATTGTGTCACGAATTAAAATGCATTTATTAAAGTCTGTAATGGTAATCCAATACTTGCCACTTCTATCTATAACAATACTTTCGGTGGTTTGGCCTGTCGACCATAAATATTGAGCGTTTTTGTAGTTTGCGCTTAACGTTTTCTTGTGGTAATCGATGATGCTGTCTTTGCCTAAGCTGTAGTAATTGTCCAAACTTTCTACATAAGTTGGCAATCCGATATGGCTTTTGGCATTTAGTTTTAAATAATTTAGAATGGGTTGACATTTCAATCCCAACTCCTCAGGAAATAAAATACAGTTTAGCGTTTTAGAGCTGTACGAATTACTGGTGTATAATTTATTGTCTTTTCCTAGCTGAAGGGCGCCAATTCTTGAAGGACTTTTTAACACTAAAATGCCATTTTTGAAAATTTGTTTTGGATTTTGATTTAGATTAAATTGAAAAACCTCACCTCTGTCTACTAAGGATGTGTATAAAAAACCATTGTTTGGCGAAAATGAGAGGCCGTAAAATGTTTGGTCGTCTCCCATGGGTAAAGTTTCATGTGCGAAGTATGTTATTCGACCAGTTTGTTTGTCGAATTTATACAATTCAATGGTTCTGCCATGGCATTGTGCATTAGCCAAATAATTGCCATCAGTAGAAAACTTCAAATAGCCAAGTTCAATGTTCTTAGAGACACTTATGTTTTGAAAACTGCTAACCGGGCTGGTATTAATTCCGCTCGAATCGATAGAAAAACTTAAATATTCATTGCTTAACGCTTTATGCATAACAAGCCAAAACCCATCGCTAGAACAGTTTTTTGTTACTGCAATTTTTTCATCTGAATTTTCAACAAGTATTACATTTTTTTTGATGATTTTTCCCAGTCCTTCGTTTGCATTAATATCTAAAATGTTATAAGTTAATAAATGGGTGTAACTCATGTTAGACTGAACACAAAACAAATAATATAAATTTGGTCTTTTAGGAAATGGAACCACCACACAAGATGAAGTAGAAGATGGGTCGCCTTTTAAGCCAGTTCCATTTTGCATAACAACATGGTTCTTGTTCCAAACACTAATACCGTCTGAATAAAACAAAAGATTGCCGTATTTATCGCTCACCGAACTACAACCTTCAAGTGTTTTTAAAGTGTTTAATGGGGCTAAAACCTGAGGTGTTCCATTCTTAAAAGATACATGACATGAGTTGCCGAAAATCCATTGGTCGTTTTCACCCTGCGCCTGAATTGTGTAGCTGCTGCTGAAGTGAAAAATGATTAGAATTGTTAGAGAGTAAATTGACTTCATAGGCGCTGAATTTATTTGAAGACAAGTTCAATTTTAAATTCGTGGCTTATAAAAAGAAAATATTTTTTAATCTTTAAAAAAGGGCAGTCGTAATACTTTTATTTACTCGTGTATGAATAAAGTTCTTACTTTATCGGCCAATTTTCGAACTTTAAGCGCATTTAAATTCAACATCACACCTGATAATACCACCGACATACCCAATAAAACGCTTGCTGGGTAAGTGTCATTGAAAATAAATTTACCCATTATTACCCCCCAAAATATTCCAATGTAACTCACACTAGAAATTCGGGCTGCAGTATCCATTTGGTAAGCCCGTGTGATGTAGTATTGGCCAATTTGAGTGAATATCCCAGTTCCAATGAGGTAAAACCAATCCCAACCCTTTGGTATAACAAATTCTTGAGGGAAAATTAAAAAATAAATTAAAACTAAGGGCAAAGCGATCATCGGTTGATAAAAGATAATGACATCCGCGTCTTCTTTGTCTTTCATATTGCGAATGGCATTGTAAGCCAAGCCAGAAAATACAGCCCCAGCCACACCCATTAAAAAATCGAAGGTGTCGACATTCGCAAAACCTTTAACCATAACGACACCAAAAAATGAAATGGCAAATGCAATCCATTGCATGTAGCGCACACGTTCTTTAAGGAAAACCATGGCGATTAAGGTGGTGCAAATCGGACTGAGGTAATGGATGACAATGGCATTGGCCAACTGCATGTGCTGCAGTGTGTAGAAATAGCAAATTAAACCGCCTGCTCCGAACAAGCCTCTGGCCAAAAGAAATTTGTGGTGGGTGCCCCAGGGGTAAACTTTTCTTTTCCTCAAAATGGCATAACTGATTAAGAGCGTTATTCCAGCTCTAAATAAAATGACTTCAAAAACAGGAATATGACCAATGCTTTTCACACTGAAGTTCATCCATGCAAAAGCAAAACTTGCTATTAACATGAGCTTAACTCCTGGTGAGAAAAGTTTGTTAAGGGTCATTTAGGCTAAAGTAATCCAGCCCTGGTTGTGGGCATGTCTTTGCAATTGGGTCAAGTGGTGTTTTCCATGCCATGCATATAAACCAATGACTTCACCTAAGGAATATTCTCTGGCATATTCTGGGTGGAAATACTTTTTATCAAAGTCACTAAGTTCCATGGTTTTTAAAAGGTGCAACCAACGCTCATGCAAAGGAATGATCAAAGCACATGAAATGAGGGCATCAACTTCTAGGCTATCTGAGGTGCTTGCCCAAGCATTTTGGCTATAGGGTTTAACCGTTGGCATGTCTTCTGTTAGAGCGAGCTTGAAACGGGTAAAAGCCTGCATGTGGCTGTCGGCGATGTGGTGCACGGTTTGTCTGTAACTCCAACCCTCTGGTCTGTAACAGTGGAATTGATGCTCTGCTTGCAAAGACATCATAAATGAGGTTAAGGCTTTGGGGAATTTTGCGATTTCTTCTATGCAAGTGCCGAGGTATTCCTCGGTTATTTGCTCAGGTGCTGTAAAAGGACCGTTGGCTTTTGTGATTTCTTCTTGGGTGTATGTCATTATCCGAAATTTATTTCTGCGCTGTCGCCCAGATTCAGGCTGTGAACAGTTCCTTGCAAGGAAGCGTCATTGCCAATGAGCGAATTGTTTAAAACCGCGTAGTTGAGTTCTGCAAAGGGGCCGATTATGGTTTCTTTAATAATTGATGATTCAATTATTGCATGTTCACCTATACTTACATTTGGACCAATGATGCTGTTGCTAATTCTGCATCCTTTGTCTATAAAAACAGGAGGAATGATGATGGAGTTTTGAACCGATTCAGGATCTACCGCTTCAAAGTTTCCACGTTTTAATAGCAATTGATTGGTCTGCAAAAGGATTTCCTTTTTGCCGCAATCAAACCATGACGTTACATTGTAGGTGTAAAAGTTAATGCCCATAGAAACCATACACATCAAGGCATCGGTAAGGTGAAACTCATTTTGGGTTTTGATGTTGCTGTCTATGATGTTGTCAAGGCAATGCATCAAATCTTTGGTTTCGTTTATTTTATAAATTCCAACCAGGGCCAAATTCGATTTTGGAATAGCAGGTTTTTCTATCAGTCTTGTGATTTTATTGTCTTCAGAGACTTCTGCAACGCCAAATTGTCTTGGATCCTCAACTTTTTTTACCCCTAGTAAAGAATTAGGGGCATCGATAATTTCTTTCCAATCTACTTCGCAGATGGTATCACCAAAAACGATCAGTATTGGGTCGTTGTTGATTTGTTCTTTGGCCAACCAAATTGCATGCCCTGTGCCCTTTCCGGTAGTCTGAATAACAAAAGAAGCGTTGATGTTTGGATAAGATTTTGAAATATATTCTTCGATTTTATCACCTAAATATCCGATAATAAACACAAAGTCATTGACACCAACATCCACCAATTGGTCGATGATATGGGCTAAAATGGGTTTGCCAGCAACTGGAATTAAAGATTTTGGTTGGGTATGGGTATGGGGTCTAAGTCGAGTCCCAATGCCTGCAACAGGTATCACTGCTTTCATATGCTGATGTTTCTTAGAATTTGAATTCAAAATTAAGAGGTTTAACATGAATTACAAAGCATAAGGGCTTTTAATATTCTAAATCTTCAATCCAATTTTTTGTGTAAATTTGCAAGATTCATCATGGAAAAAGTAGTAAGTGGCATTCGGCCTACTGGGAAACTGCATCTTGGAAATTATTTCGGAGCGGTTAAGAATTTTATTCGTATGCAAAACGAATTTGATGCATTTTTCTTTATTGCAGATTACCATTCTTTAACCACCCATCCAACGCCGGCCGATTTGCATAGCTCGGTTAAGCGTGTTTTGGCGGAATACATCGCCTTGGGTTTAGATCCTGAAAAATGCACCTTGTATTTGCAAAGTGACCTTCCGCAAACGGCCGAATTGTATATGTTTTTAAACATGAATGCTTATTTGGGTGAATTGCAGCGCTTAACTTCTTTTAAAGATAAAATACGAGACCAAGCAGACAATGTAAATGCGGGTTTATTAACCTATCCCGTTTTAATGGCTGCTGATATTTTATTGCACAAAGGATTGAAAGTGCCAGTTGGGAAAGACCAAGAGCAACATCTCGAGATGGCCAGAACATTTGGAAACCGATTTAACCGCTTATACAATGTCGAATACTTCCCTGAGCCGCAAGCCTTTAATTACAATCAAAATTTGGTTAAAGTTCCTGGTTTAACCGGTCAAGGCAAAATGAGCAAAAGTGCTGGAGAGGCGGATTCAATTTACATGAGTGATTCGGAAGAAGTAATGCGCAGAAAAGTGATGAAGGCCGTTACAGCTATCGTTGATGGTCCTACAGAGCCAGGTTCAGAAAAGCCTTTGCCTATTCAGAATTTATTCGATTTGATGGGTTTGGTTTGCACCTCAGATGTTATCCAAAAATACGAGGCCGACTATTACGACGGAAGCATACGTTTTGGCGATTTAAAAAAGCAATTGGCCGATGATATGAATGGTTTTTTGGATCCCTTTAGGAGCAGAATTAACGACGTTTTAGCTGACGAAGCATTGTTGAGTAAGGTCGCCAAATTGGGCGCGGAAAAAGCGTCAGAAAGCGCCAATAAAACCATTTCTGAGGTCAGGGAAATTATTGGTTTTAAACGGTTTTATTGAACGCTAGATGCTGCTGCTAAACTACTTAAGACAGTGCCGTAAATCCAGTTTTGGTTTTTTCGTGTTTGTACTTATTGTTTTTGTGGTTTATGCCCTTCAATTGGTTTTAAAAACTGAAATAACGCCACTTGGCTATTTTTCCTTGTACAGCAATTCAACCCCTAAGTTGGATGCCTATACCCAAATACTTCCTAGTGTAGGAGAAGATAATATTCCTGTAGACATTTATCAGTTGCCGGGCACTGGTTTTATTATGATGGAGATTTTGCCAACGCGTTACCAAATATTAAAAGGTTCAGAGAATTGCAATCAAATGAACCACAAGTTAAAGCGCATTGGTTTGAGCGACAACAATACCTGCGATTGTGAAAAATTAAAACAGTTTACCACTTGGTATAAAGTGTATGCCAAACGCCAAGGCATCGAGTTGTCGGAACAATATAAAATTAAAGAGTTTGGATTTTTAAATGGAAAAATTAAAAGCGTCCATGATGTTCAATAACCTGCACAATTTATGGTTTTGGAAACGCTTGGTTTTAGCCTCAGTGTTTTTCTATTTTATATGGTTGTGGTATTCAGGTTTGATGCTACAAAATATTTATGATTCTCCATTTCAATACAAAGGTGCTGATATTGCATTCTGGCTTTTGCATTGGTCGCATTTGCCAAAATTGATTTTGTACAATGGCATCACTTCAATACTGTTTTCCTTTGCTTTGATTGGGTTTTTGTTGGCATCATTTTTTTTTATTGAAAAGAGATTTTTAACGGTCATTGCAGGCGTTTTTTTGTTGCTGTATCAATTGTTGTTCAATTATAAAGTGGGCTATCACACGCACCATTTGTACGGATTGCATTTTGCCCTTTTGCCTTTTTATTTTAAAAAGGAGAACTTTTATTTAAGTGCAAACTTTGCAAGAATTATGGTTTGTGTCACCTATTTCTTTGCTGGGTTTTTTAAGCTAATTGGCAAAGGGTATTTATCATTAGACAGTTTTTCAAATACATTGCAAAACCAGCATTCTGCCTATTTTTATTTTCATTCTGATGCCTTAAGGTCACAATTTGCATTTTGGATGATTAGCCATCCAAACATTGCTTGGAGCTTCTTTTTTCTGGCAATGCTAATGCAATTGAGTTTTATTTTGGGCCTAATGAGCAAAAGGTTTGACCTCCTTTTGTTTTTGTTTTTATTGCTTTTTCATGTAATGGATTGGTTTTTAATGAATTTGGGGATATTCATGGGCATGTGCATTATGTCTTATTTGTTGCTTTTGCCAAAATCATTTTTTAAAGACTTAAATCATTGAATTACAAAATATGTTGAATCCTATTAATCCTATTTTTTTAAGTTTTAATAATGGAATGATCCTGAATTTTTGTATTCTTTCCACATTTTGCAAAAATCCTAAGTACTTATAGAATAATTTCAATATGTTTGCACTCAAATGAGCAAAACAAAAAATAAAGTAATGCACATTGCTGTGGCAGGAAACATTGGCAGTGGTAAAACAACGCTGGCAAATATGCTATCAAAGCACTATGGTTGGGAAATTCAATTAGAGGACAATGATGACAATCCCTACATTAGCGATTTTTACGAAGACATGCAAAGATGGAGCTTCAACCTACAAGTGTATTTTTTAAATGTACGTTACAAAAACATTAAAAAAATAAGAGAGAACGGTAAGCCAGTTATCCAAGACAGAACCATTTATGAAGATGCAAATATTTTTGCACCTAACCTGCATGCCATGGGTTTGATGAGTACTAGAGATTTTGAAAATTACACCTCTTTGTTTACTTCATTAAACGATATGATACAACCACCTGATTTGTTGATTTATTTAAGAGGAACAATTCCTACATTGGTAAAACAAATTCAGCAAAGGGGCAGAGATTATGAAGACAGCATCCGTTTGGATTATTTGAAACGTTTGAATGAACGCTATGAAGCTTGGATTTCAACCTATAATTTAGGAAAATTGGTAATTTTGAATATCGATGAATTGGACTTTGAGAATGACCCTAACGATGCCAATTTTGTGATCAATAAAATTGAAGCTGAGTTAAACGGTTTGTTCTAAACAAAGATAGAAAATACTTTTAAAGCCTAGATTTTTCTAGGCTTTTTTATTGCGCTTCCTTTTTGTCAACTGCTGCGACGGTATCCGCATTCCCCAAAAACAAACATTAAACATCGTAACTTAGTTTTTTGTGATTCCTTTTTAAATACGTACATAGAATCTGTTGTATGTCGCGGTTGTGCGGATAGCTTTTGATTTGCTCGCGCAATTGCGTTGGTTCTGGCTCTGAAATAGAAATATCGGTGTATCCAAATCCTTTGTATTGGCCTTTTTCAATGCATATTATTGAACGCTCCTCCACAGCCCGTCCTTTGCCAACTATAAAGAAACTTTCTAAATGAAAACTATAGCGCTTTATGGCTTCAATAGACCTTTCATTGTATAATTCAGGTGATTCAGAGCCAGTGCAGGCACCTTTGCATTTGTGTAAATGAAAATGAAAACAAGGGCCGGGCATTTGGTGTAAATCGCATTTAGATTGGCAGAGTTGATGGTGTTCAACCATGCGGTGTAAAACATCTTTGGCGGCCGACATGCTGTCTGCGGTGCTCAATGGTTCGTCACCTTCTTTTAATTTACGTATGCTGAATTGTATGTAACCATATTGGTCGTATTGGTTAAATATTCCAAAAAAAGGCACTGCACGGGCTTTTTTCTGTAAAACATTGTAAATGGGTTTTAGGTTCTTAATTTCATCGGATTCCAACAAAAGGGCTACCAATTCATCGCCTGTTACTTCATAACTGATATCGGCAATTTCTGTTTTCATTTGCAAAGACTTTTTGCTGTCTTTGGTGCTTAGCATAAAATGTTGCAATAGACGTTTTTTGATATCCAATGCCTTACCAACATAAATGACATGGCCACCTGAATTGTGAAAATAATATACACCGGTTAAACCCTCTGGAATGGTTTCTAGGGTTGATTCTTTGAGCAGAGGAGGTATAGACGTTTTTTTGCTTTCATCAGCCACCCAGTCTTGCTCAGGTATACCTTTTTTAACGATTATTCTACTCAATAAAATGGCGGTGGCTTCGGCATCGCCCAAGGCTCTATGTCTGTCTTTTATTTGTATGTCTAGTGTTTCGCATAAACGGCCAAGACTATAGGACGGCAAGCCTTTAAAAGTAGCTCTAGCCATTCGCACCGTGCACAAAGTTTTACGTTGGTATAAAAACCCTAGGTCTCTGAATGCTGCTTTAACAAAACCATAATCAAATCGGACGTTATGCGCAACAAAGACTGCGTTTTCGGTAAATTGAATAATTTGTTTTGCTACTTCATAAAATTTTGGCGCATTGGCCACCATCTCATTGTCTATACCAGTTATGCGCTGAATTTCTAGGGGTATTCTGCATTCAGGATTAATCAAAGTGCTAAAGCGGTCTACCACTTTTTCTCCATCGTGCAAGAGTATTGCAATTTCGGTAATGCGGTCTCTTTCTGGCCTTCCTCCTGTGGTTTCAATGTCAATAACCGCAAACATAAATTGGATGGGAAAACTACGAATTTTTTTCTGTTTTTGGATATAAAAATCTTAAACGCTTATTGTCGGTTATATACGGGTTTTAAATGCTTAATATTTGCTGTGTAATTTTTCTCGTTACATCTTTGAATTACATTTTTATAAAACATAAAATTTATGAATTCATTACGCAATCGTGTGGTCCTTATTGGCCACCTAGGATCAAGTCCAGAATCTAAAACCTTAGAAAGTGGCAAATCGTTAACCCGTTTTTCTTTAGCAACAACGGAGTCTTACAAAAACGAAAAAGGCGAGAAAATCAGTGAAACCCAATGGCACAATCTTGTGGCTTGGGGCAAAGTTGCTGAAATTGCTTCCAAGTTTTTAGACAAAGGCAAAGAAGTTGCTGTCGAAGGTAAATTGGTTAGCCGCAACTACAGCGACAAAGAAGGCATTAAGCGTTACATCACTGAAATTGTGGTGAACGACTTGTTGCTTATTGGCTCTAGAAGCAAAGACTAATTATTGGTCTTAGGCTTTTTGTTGATTGAAAAATCCCGGTTTTTGCCGGGATTTTTTTGTTTTGCACAGTCTATTCTCTTTAAGTAATTTTAAATTTAAAAGGTTAATTTTGTTGCTTAATATTTTATGATTTCACGCCAATCCGTAGACGCAGTTATTCACGCCGCCCAAATTGATGAAGTGGTTGGCGATTATATTGCGCTTAAAAAACGTGGATCTAACCTGCTCGGTCGCTGTCCTTTCCACGACGAAAAAACACCTTCTTTTACCGTTTCCCCTACCAAAGGAATCTATAAATGTTTTGGCTGTGGCAAAGCAGGTAACTCGGTTTCGTTTTTAATGGAACACGACAGCCTTTCATTTTCTGATGCCATTCGCAAATTGGCCGCCAAATACAACATCGTGCTCGAAGAGGATACCATTGTTAACCGCGAAGAATACAACGAACAACAGAAAAAAAGAGAGAGCTTGCTTGTTGCTCTTGAGTTTGCTAAAAATTATTTTAAAGACCAATTGCTCTCCGATGAGGGAAAAAGGGTAGGCGATTCATACTTCAGAGAACGTGGTTTTACCAAACAAACCATGGATGAGTTTGAACTCGGATACTCACCGCAGGGATGGGAAAGTTTGGTCGACGAAGCCAAGAGGAACCAATTCAACCTCGATTATTTCGTTGAAGCGGGTCTGATCAAAAAGAAGGAAGATGGAAACTATTTTGACATGTTCCGTCACCGTGTTATTTTCCCAATCCACGACCTAACGGGAAAAGTGATTGCCTTCGGTGGAAGACAATTGGTGAAGGATGACCGATCACCTAAATACCTCAATTCTCCAGAAACAGAAGTTTACCACAAAAGCAATGTTTTATACGGTGTTTTTCAATCGAAGAAACACATTAAAAATCTGAACAATTGTTACCTGGTAGAAGGCTATACCGATGTTACCACCCTGCACCAAGGAGACGTTAAAAATGTTGTGGCCTCCTCTGGAACCTCTCTTACTGAGGGTCAAATAAAATTAATCAAACGATTCACCGACAACGTTACCGTTTTGTACGATGGAGATGCTGCTGGTATCAAAGCTTCATTAAGGGGTATTGACCTTTTGTTAGAGCAAGGTCTTAATGTTCGCTGCGTTAGTTTTCCAGAGGGCGAAGACCCTGATTCTTACTGCAAGAAACTCGGCTCAGTTGACTTTAAAGTCTATATTGAAAAAGAGCAAAAGGATTTTATCTTATTCAAAACCGATTTGTTGATGCAAGGTGTGGGCAACGACCCAATCCGAAAAACCGAAGTGGTAAAGAATCTTCTGCATAGTATTGCCCTAATTCCCGATGCGCTCAAACGTTCGGCCTATGCGCGAGAATGTAGCCGATTGATGGATGCAGATGAAAAATTGCTATTGGTAGAAATCAATAGGTTTCGCAAAGGCAAATCGGCCGTCGACAAGCAAGTGATTTCAGCCGAAATTCAAGAAATCTTGCACACCCAAACCGAATTGCCAAAGCAAGAGGTATACAGCAGCAGCAATGAACAAGAACTAAACTTGGTGCGCTTGTTGATGCAAAGCGGGCACAAAAAATTTATGGAAGATGCCACCGTCGCCGATTTTATTTTCAAAGAATTAAAAGACGACGATGCCCTTCAAATTGAAAATCCTTTGTACCAAAAAGTGCTCAATGAGGTAACCATTCAAATGGAAAAGGAACTGGTCTTTGATGAACAGTTTTTTATCAACCACGAGGATGGGGATATACGCAAAATGGCCGCTGATTTTATGACCGAACGCCACGAGCTCAGTGAAACATGGCTCAACAATGGCCTATTGATTAAAACGGAAAAGGAAAACTATGTCAACGACCTGCAATCGCTGTTTTTATTCTTAAAAAAACACAAATTGGAAAAACTCATTAAAGCCAATTTGGATGAATTGGGCTCTGCCACTGAAGACCATCAAAAACAATCTTTGCTGCATTACCACATGCAACTCATAGAGGTGCGCAATGCCATTGCCGAGATATTGGGTACCATAATGAATTAACTCCCCGACTTTTTTCTCAAGGCTTTTTCACATTGCCTTTCCCATATCAAAACTGATAAGCATTTTGCGATTTCTCGGTTCTGTTTGCCAAAACATTCTTTTGCCTTGCTTTCATACACATCTATGCGGTAAAGCAAGTTGACCAATTTGTCGAAGTCGTGGTTTAAAAGCTCAAAGACCTTCTCTTCCAACCATTCTTTAAGGCTGTAAACATCCATGTGCTCTGGCTCTGCGCCAAAGAGCTGCAGGGTGTGTTCAATGGCAAAATTTTCCAATTCATTGTTCATAGCTACACAAAGGTAAAGGCTTTCATACGCAAAATCATTGTTTGTAGAATTGATATAAATCACTGAAATTGCAATCTTTCATCAGGCTTATGAACAAACGCGAATTTATTAAAACCATTGGTCTA
>Ga0209107_10000643_pt1 | contig 20124 bp, 16 predicted proteins | sample LakErihyJuly2011_2_FD_187460 | JGI IMG/M metagenome (GOLD analysis project Ga0209107, IMG submission 187460) | Freshwater microbial communities from dead zone in Lake Erie, Canada - CCB hypolimnion July 2011 (SPAdes) (version 2) | ecosystem: Environmental > Aquatic > Freshwater > Lentic >...
ATTATGGATGTGGTCCTTTTAGATGGGTTTGTGCCTCTGGGAAACCAGAAGATTTAGCCAAAACTGATGCCATTGCTTGTGAAGTATTAGAAGAAATGATGCAACATTCTCCAATTGAAATTCAACAACAAATGGCGGACAATATTCATTGGATAAAAGGGGCACAGGAAAATAAATTGGTTATGGGTTCTAAAGCTCGAATTTTATATGCAGATGCTGAAGGACGTGTGAAAATTGCCGAAGCATTCAACCAAGCAATTGCAAATGGAGAAATTGAAACAGTCATTTTAGGGCGTGATCACCATGATGTTTCAGGAACTGATTCTCCATACCGTGAAACATCAAATATCTATGATGGTTCGCGATTTACAGCGGATATGGCAATCCAAAATGTAATTGGAGATAGCTTTCGTGGTGCCACTTGGGTATCTATTCACAATGGTGGTGGAGTAGGTTGGGGCGAGGTAATTAACGGTGGATTTGGCATGGTTCTTGACGGTAGTAAAGAAGCTTCAAAGCGCTTACATTCAATGCTTTTTTGGGATGTAAACAATGGAATTTCAAGACGAAGTTGGGCGCGAAATGAAGGCGCTATTTTCGCAATTAAAAGAGCAATGGATGCTGAACCGCTTCTAAAAGTTACACTTCCAAATCTTGTTGACGATTCTTTGTTTTAGTGAAATAACAAACCAGTACTTAATATATAAATTCAAATAATTATGAAAACAATTAAAATTATTCCCGTTTTTATACTTCTAATTTTGAGTTCTTGCAGCTCTGTTAGAGTAAATTCAGATTATGATAATAATGTAGATTTCAGTCAATACAAAACCTACGCTTTTCAAAAAAGCGGAGTGGATAAAGTAGAAATTTCAGACTTAGACAAAAAAAGAATTCTTAGAGCCATAGATGGTGAAATGGTGAAAAAAGGATTTACAAAAAGTGAAACACCTGATTTATTAGTTAATATTTTCACTAAGGAAAGAGAGCAAATTGATGTGAACCAATACAATACAAGCTGGGGTTACGGATGGGGTTGGGGTTGGAATCCGTATTTATGGGGAGGTCAAACCTACGTTACTTCATCTACAGAAGGCACACTTTTCATTGATTTAATAGATGCTAAGAAAAAAGAACTTGTTTGGCAAGGTGAAGGTGAGGGCTATTTGACAAAAGTTCGAAGCGAAAAAGAAGCTAGAATTAATGAGTTTGTTTCAAAAATATTAGCTCAGTTTCCACCAGAAAAATAGTTTAACTTTATTGCTTCCGTACTACTTCAAAAGTAATAAAAGCAAATTTATTAACCTCCCAAGTCGGGAGGTTTTTTTATTATAAAAAACCAAAAAAATAGTTAAGTATCGTAAATAAATTAATTACAAGTATATGATTATCAAATATTTATACATATAAACAATCCTTTTAACACTGTAAAGCAATTGAAATTAAGAAAGTTAGGTTGCAAAACAACATTAATTTTGTTGACAAAATAAACTTATAATAGTTAGCTATAAGTTATAGTAATAAAAAAATATGGAATTAAATAAATACAGTAAAACCGTTACTCAAGACCCAACACAACCCGCAGCACAAGCAATGCTCTACGGTATTGGCTTGACCGATAAAGAATTAGCGCAACCTTTTATTGGAATTGCTTCGATGGGTTATGACGGAAATACTTGTAATATGCATTTGAATCACCTTGCATCCTACATAAAAGCGGAAATAAATTCAGCTGAAATGGTCGGTTTAATTTTTAATACAATAGGAATTAGTGACGGAATAACAAATGGAACTGACGGAATGCGATATTCATTAGTAAGTCGAGAAATCATTGCCGATAGTATTGAAAGTGTTGTTGCAGGTCATTATTATGATGCTGTAATAGCAGTTCCGGGTTGCGATAAAAACATGCCTGGTTCCATAATTGCAATGGGAAGATTAAATCGTCCTTCGATTATGGTGTATGGAGGCACCATTGCTCCAGGAAAATATCAAGGAAAAGATTTGAATATTGTTTCTGCTTTTGAAGCTTTAGGAGAAAAAATTGCTGGAAAAATATCTGAGGAGGAATTTAAAGGAATAATTAAAAATTCTTGCCCTGGTGCAGGTGCATGTGGTGGAATGTACACGGCAAACACTATGGCTATTGCAATTGAAGCACTAGGAATGAGCCTCCCCTACTCAAGTTCAAACCCAGCTGTGAGCCACGAAAAAATTGAAGAATGCAAACAGGCAGCACATTTTATAAAATTACTTTTAGAAAAAAATATTTGTCCGAAAGACATTATGACTTTCCAAGCTTTTGAAAATGCAATTACGACATTAATTGCTTTAGGAGGAAGTACGAATGCGGTTCTGCATATTATTGCTATGGCAAAAAGTATCGGAGTAAAAATTACGCAAGATGACTTTCAGAGAATTAGTAATACAACTCCATTAATTGCCGATTTTAAACCAGGTGGTAATTATTTGATGCAAAACCTTCACGAAAAGGGCGGTGTTCCCATGGTGTTGAAATACCTTTTAAGCAAAGGAATGCTTCACGGAAATTGCATCACAGTTACGGGAAAAACATTAGCAGAAAACTTAAAAAATAGTGTTGATATAGATTTTGAGGAACAAAACATCATTCGTCCAATTGAAAATCCGATTAAGAAAACTGGACATCTTCAAATACTATATGGGAATTTGGCCGTCAAAGGTTCAGTAGCAAAAATAACTGGAAAAGAAGGTGAAAAATTTACAGGCCCAGCTAAAGTATTTGATGGTGAAAAGGAACTCATTCAAGGAATTGAAGATAAAAAAATTAAAGCTGGAGATGTAATTGTTATTCGATATGTTGGCCCAAAAGGCGGGCCTGGAATGCCTGAAATGTTGAAACCAACTTCTGCAATTATTGGAGCGGGATTAGGAAAAAGTGTTGCTTTAATTACAGATGGAAGATTTAGCGGTGGAACTCACGGATTTGTAGTTGGTCATATTACTCCCGAAGCCTACGATGGCGGAACAATTGCGCTTGTAAAGGACGAAGACATCATTGAAATTGACGCTGTAAATAATACTATTCACCTTGCGATTTCCGATGAAGAATTAGAAAAAAGAAGACAACTATTTGTCACACCGCCTTTAAAAGTAACCAATGGTGTTTTGTATAAATATACCCAATTGGTAAAAGACGCATCGGAAGGTTGTGTAACCGACGAAGCTTAAAAGAATTTATATAAATCAATTACCAGATTAATAAAATATTTTAAATAAATATGAATAATTCCACAAACACATTAGCGCAAACAGTTCCCCCTTCGGGAGTTAGGGGGCTCACAACAACAGGAAGTTTAGCAGTTATTGATGCTTTATTAACTGAATCCGTTGATTTAATATTTGGTTATCCAGGCGGTGCAATTATGCCGATTTACGATGCTCTTTACGACTTTAATGACAAACTAAGTCACATTTTGGTGCGTCACGAGCAAGGTGCCATTCATGCCGCGCAAGGATATGCAAGAGTGAGCGGTAAAACGGGAGTTGTATTTGCAACTAGTGGCCCGGGCGCAACCAATTTGGTTACCGGATTAGCAGATGCACAAATAGATTCTACCCCTTTAGTTTGTATTACAGGTCAGGTTTTTGCCCATTTATTAGGTACCGATGCTTTTCAAGAAACAGACATCATCAATATTACGATGCCCATCACGAAATGGAATTACCAAATTACAGATGCTTCTGAAATACCTGAAATTTTAGCGAAAGCTTTTTATATAGCAAAAACTGGTCGTCCAGGTCCAGTTTTAATTGACATTACAAAAAATGCACAATTGCAATTGTTTGAATATATTGGTTACAGACCTTGCATTCACATTCGCAGTTACCGCCCGGAACCAATTGTTAGAATAGAATATATCGAAAAAGCTGCTGCTATAATCAACAATGCAAAAAAACCATTTGTGGTTTTTGGACAAGGTGTTATACTCGGAAATGCAGAAAATGAATTCACAAATTTCATTGAAAAAGCGGGACTTCCAGCAGCATGGACGATAATGGGAATGAGCGCTATGCCAACGGATCATCCACTTGGCGTTGGAATGTTAGGAATGCACGGAAATTACGGACCAAATGTTTTGACTAACGAATGTGATGTTTTAATTGCCGTTGGAATGCGATTTGACGACCGAGTTACGGGGCGTTTGGATAAATATGCGAAACAAGCGCAAATTATTCATTTGGATATTGACCCTGCTGAAATTGACAAAAACGTACAAACAACAGTTCCTGTTTGGGGAAATTGTAAGGAAACATTACCCCTATTAACTGAATTATTGGATACAAAAACACATCCTGAATGGATGAATGAATTTGAAATTAGAAAAGAAAAAGAAACTTCAACTTTGATAACCAAAGAACTAAATCCAACGGAAGGCGGATTGACAATGGGTGAAGTTATGAATGTTTTGAATGAATTAACAGATGGAAACGCGATTATTGTTACGGATGTTGGGCAACACCAAATGGTGGCTTGTCGTTATACCAAACAAAATATTTCACGTAGCAATATTACGAGTGGAGGTTTAGGCACAATGGGTTTTGCTCTTCCAGCAGCAATTGGAGCAAAATTTGGTGCGCCCGAAAGACACGTTGTTGCCATAATGGGTGATGGTGGTGCACAAATGAACATCCAAGAATTAGGAACGATTATGCAATTTAAATCCAATGTTAAAATTCTGATTTTGAATAATAGCTTTCTTGGAATGGTGCGCCAATGGCAAGAATTATTCCACGAAAAAAGATATTCTTTCACCGATATTCAAAGTCCCAATTTTGTAAAAGTGGCCAATGCTTATGGAATTGATGGAAAACAAATTTCTAAAAGGGAAGAATTAAAAGCTAGTTTGAAAGAAATGCTAGACCATCCAAGTTCGTTTTTATTAGAAGTAGCAGTACTTCACGAAGACAATGTGTTTCCGATGGTCCCGCAAGGAAAAGGAGTTGCAGAAATTGTATTAAGCAAAGAAGAAATTTAAGATTACCAAATTTACAAGGAAATCTAATAAAACATTAAAATGAAAAAGGAATATACATTATCGGTTTACACGGAAAATCAGGTTGGTTTACTCAATAAAATCGCGATTATTTTTTCGAGAAGAAAAATCAATTTAGAGAGTTTGAATTCTTCACCAAGTGAAATTGATAAAATCTACAGATTTACAATTGTAATTATTGAAACAGAAACTGTTGTCAATAATATTGTGCGTCAATTAGAAAAAATTGTTGATGTTTTCAAAGTGTATGCTAATACAAATGAAGAAATCGTTTGGCAACAAATGGCGTTGTATAAAGTTCCAACTTCTATCATTATGAAAGAAGTTAAAGTAGAGCGTTTACTTCGAGAATATGGAGCAAAAGCTGTAGTAATTCGAGAAGATTATACTGTTTTTGAAGCAACTGGTCAAGACGATGAAATTAACAACTTACTTACCGAATTGGGTAAATATGGATTGATAGAATTTGTCAGAAGTTCCAGAATTGCTATCATAAAATCTAGTGAAGGAGTTCATAAAAAGGTTTTGGATATGGAAAAAAATGATCCCACTAAAAAACCAATTAACAACGAATTTTTGAATCATAAGAGTATGATTTTTCAAATGTAAAAATAAATAAACATAAACACTAACCGCTTAAAGCCTATTGCATATAGCTTAAAGCATAATTTTAAAAAAATGTCAAATTATTTCAATTCACTTCCTCACCGACTTAAAGTTCAAGAATTAGGAAAATGTGATTTAATGTTAAGTACCGAATTTTCTGATGGTGTAAACTATCTAATTGGTAAAAAGATTGTAATCATTGGTTGTGGCGCACAAGGATTGGCTCAAGGCCAAAATATGAGAGACAGCGGACTTACAGTAGCTTATGCTTTGAGAAAAGAAGCCATTGAAAGCAACCGTGCCTCTTATCAAAATGCAGTTGCAAATGGGTTTGAAGTTGGAACTTTTGAAGAAATAATCCCTTCAGCAGATTTAGTTTCTAATTTGGCTCCAGACAAACAACATACTTCTGTTATCAATAAAATTATTCCTTTGATGAAAAAAGGAGCTTGTTTGTCCTACTCACATGGATTTAATATTGTGGAAGAAGGAACGCAAATTCGTAAAGACATTACTGTGGTTATGATTGCACCAAAATCGCCAGCTTCGGAAGTTCGTGCTGAATATTTACGTGGTTTTGGAGTGCCAACACTTATTGCTGTTCACTCGGATAATGACCCAAATGGTGACGGTTTACAAATTGCAAAAGCCTATTGCGTTGGAACTGGAGGTCACAAAGCCGGAGTTTTACTTTCTTCATTTGTGGCTGAAGTAAAATCGGATTTAATGGGAGAACAAACCATTCTATGTGGGTTATTGCAAACAGGTTCTATCCTAAGTTTCAACAAAATGGTTGAAAAAGGAGTTGAAGCTTCCTATGCATCAAAGTTGGTTCAATACGGATGGGAGACAATTACAGAAGCCTTGAAAATTGGTGGAATTACCAATATGATGGATCGATTATCCAATCCTGCTAAAATTGAAGCATTCAAATTATCTGAAGAATTGAAAGACATTATGCGTCCCCTTTTTGTGAAACACATGGACGATATTTTATCGGGAGAATTTTCTAAAACAATGATGGAAGATTGGGCTGAAGGCGATAAAAATTTATTGACTTGGAGAGACGCTACTGGCGAAACAGATTTTGAAAAAACCGCAGCAGGAGCAGTAGAAATATCCGAACAAGACTATTTTGATAATGCTACTTTATTGGTTGCATTTGTAAAATCAGGCGTTGAATTGGCTTATGAAACGATGACGTTATCTGGAATTAAAAATGAATCTGCTTATTACGAATCTTTGCACGAAGCACCGCTAATTGCAAATACGATTGCGCGTAAGAAATTATATGAAATGAACCGAGTAATTTCTGATACTGCAGAATACGGGTGTTATTTATTTGACCACGCTTGCAAACCGCTTTTAGCTGATTTTATGAGTAAAGTGGAAACCAATTTAATAGGAAAAAACTATACTACTTCCGCAAATGGAAGCGTTGATAATTTTGAATTGGTAAAAGTAAATGCCGCTATTCGCAACCATTCTATTGAAATTTGCGGAGCAGAACTTCGCGAAATAATGACCGCAATGAAAAAAATTGTTGAATAAAATTTACCATCCTTTTGGATAATAATATGAATGTATTTGAAGAAGTAATGCAAGCAAAAATTCAGTTAAACGGGGTGGTATTCACTACTCCGTTAGCTGAAAACAGAAATCTATCCGAAGAATTTCAAGCAACTATTCTATTAAAAAGAGAAGATTTGCAAGTGGTACGTTCCTATAAAATTCGAGGCGCTTACAATAAAATCAGCACCCTTTCTGATGCCGATAAAACCCGAGAAATTGTTTGTGCAAGTGCTGGAAATCATGCACAAGGTGTTGCGTATTCTTGTCATTTATTAAAAATTAAGGGCAAGATTTATATGCCCAAAACCACTCCAAAACAAAAAATAAAACAAGTGCAATTGTTCGGTAAAGAATTTGTAGAAATTGTGCTTACCGGAGATACTTTTGACGATGCGTATGCAAAAGCATTTGAATATGCAACTGAAAATAATCGGCCTTTTATTCCACCTTTTGACGACCTTAAAGTAATTGCAGGTCAAGGAACTGTGGGCTTAGAAATTTTAGATGTTGCAACTATTGCCATAGATTATGTATTTGTGCCCGTTGGTGGTGGGGGATTAATTTCTGGGCTTTCAACCGTTTTCAAAAAGTTAAGTCCGAATACAAAAATAATTGGCGTTGAACCTGAGGGTGCACCATCAATGAAAACTGCCTTGGCAGACGGCACCAATACGCGATTGGAAAACATCGATAAATTTGTGGATGGTGCTGCCGTGAAGCAAGTGGGTTCGCTGAATTTTGAAATTTGTAAAAATACTATCAACGATGTAATCCTTGTTCCTGAAGGGAAAGTGTGTACAACAATTTTACGATTGTACAATGAAGAAGCTATGGTCGTGGAACCTGCGGGCGCATTAAGCATTGCAGCTTTGGATTTTTACAAAGATGAAATTAAAGGTAAAACTGTAGTTTGTATTGTCAGTGGGAGTAATAACGATATTGAAAGAACCGCAGAAATCAAAGAGCGTTCTTTACTTTATGAAGGATTGATGCACTATTTTATGATACAATTTCCACAACGTCCAGGTACGTTAAAAGAGTTTGTAAATGACATTTTAGGCCCTGAAGATGATATTACCTATTTCCAATTCAAACAGAAAAACAGTCGAGAATCGGGACCAGTAATTGTTGGTTTGGAACTCAAAAACAGAACCGATGTTTTGGCAATTAAAACAAGAATGAACAGCAAAGGTTTTCAATTCAATTATTTGAATGACAAAGAGGAATTATTTGCTCAATTAATTGGATAAAAGATAATTTTATCATTTTTCCTACTCCCCTAGCCCTGATTGAAATGGAAAGCTTTTTGAAAAAACTTGAAATGGAAAGCAGGAAACCTGACTTGCGTCAGGAATGTAGCTCCTAATAATTTAAAAAAATAGGTTTAAAACTAAGAAATCCGTAATTTTTATTGGATTTTAGGTTAAAAAAATAGTACTTTTACTGTTACCTATTCGGTTTAATTATGAAAGCACCATTTGAAAGTAATCCACTTATAGAGCGACTTCCAGCGCATTTAAAACAGTTTATAAAGCCACAGGAATATTCTGATTACACTCCTATAAATCAGGCAGTTTGGCGTTATGTGATGCGAAAAAACGTGAGTTATTTATCGAAAGTTGCGCATGAATCGTATTTGAATGGGTTAAAAAAAACGGGGCTTGAAATTGATACTATTCCAAATATGTATGGAATGAATCGGATTTTAAAGGAAATTGGATGGGCCGCAGTTGCTGTTGACGGATTTATTCCGCCCAATGCTTTTATGGAATTTCAGGCGTATAATGTACTTGTAATTGCCTCAGATATTCGTCAATTGGAGCATATTGAATACACGCCCGCACCTGATATTATTCATGAAGGCGCTGGTCACGCACCAATAATTGCTAATCCAGAATATGCCGAATATTTGCGTCGTTTTGGAGAAATCGGATGTAAAGCAATTTCGTCTGCATTTGATTATGAAATGTATGAAGCCATTCGTTTGCTTTCGATTGTAAAAGAAGCTGAAAACACGCCACAATCTGTTATTGATGCGGCAGAAAAAAGCGTAAATGACCTTCAAAATAACTCGGGTGAGCTATCCGAAATGGCACAAATTAGAAATTTACATTGGTGGACTGTTGAATATGGTTTGATTGGAACCGTTGAAAATCCTAAAATTTATGGTGCTGGTTTGTTGTCGTCTATAGGAGAAAGTGCTTGGTGTATGACTGATAAAGTTAAGAAAATTCCATACGATATCTCTGCAGCAAATCAAAGTTTCGACATTACAAAACCCCAACCTCAACTTTATATAACCCCTGATTTTGCTTATTTAAGTTATGTTTTAGAAGAATTTGCTAATAAAATGGCTTTACGAACTGGCGGTTTATCGGGAATTAAAAAACTGATTCATTCCAAATCAATGGGAACAATTGAACTCAGTACAGGGCTTCAAATTTCAGGTGTTTTCTCAAATATTATTGAGTTTGATGGAAAGCCAGTTTATATTCAAACGCAAGGAAAAACAGCTTTAGCCTATAGAGAAAAAGAATTAGTTGGTCATGGAATTAATCATCATTCGGAAGGTTTTGGAAGTCCAATTGGAAAATTAAAAGGAATAAATCTTGCTATTGAGGACATGAGTCCAAAAGACTTAAAGGCTTATGGAATATATGAAGGTAAGAAAGTAACATTAGAATTTGAAGGAAATATTACTGTGTCTGGTAAAATAATCACAGGTTCAAGAAACCTTCAAGGTGCTATTATTATTATTAGTTTTGAAAATTGTACGGTAACTCATAATAATTTACTTCTTTTTAGCCCTGAATGGGGACGTTATGATATGGCGGTAGGCAAAAAAATAGTTTCAGCATTTTCTGGACCTGCCGATTGTAATAGTTTTGATTTGATAACTCATGTGCCAAATAGTAAAACAATTAAAACATTAAAAACCCCTGAACGAACAGAGTTGGAATCTTTATATAAAGAAATCCGTTCCATACGAGAAGGAAAAATGGATACAAAAAAAGCATTTGGAATTTTTGAAATTGTAAGTATTAAGCATTCGAATGATTGGTTATTACCACTTGAAATCGCTGAAATTTTGCACAATGAAAAAAAAGCAGATTTATTGAAAATCGTTTTAAAATATCTTGACAACCTAAAGTCAAAAAGACCCCAAGCGAGCCATTTAATTGAAAATGGGTTAGGATTATTTGAAAACTAAATTACTATTGAAAGTGTTTCAAAGCGGCTTTAGTAAACGGGGACAATACTAATTTTCCACTTATAGCTGCTCGTTCTTGAAGGAGTTCGTCCCAGTTTTCAGTATCTTTCCAAAGTATTTGTTTTAAAGCGATTAATGCTTCAGGGTTGTAATTAGCGATATTTTTTGCCAATTTTTGGACGGCTATTTCAAGTTCCTTATTGTTTTCATAAAGTGACGCATACAACCCTTTATTATGAGCCCATTCTGCAGTATAAAAAGCAGTTGCATCTAATGTTAATTGTGTTAGTGCTGCAATACCTATTTTTCGTTCTATTGCAGGAGCAACTACAAAAGGTCCAATTCCAATGCTTAATTCACTTAATTTTATTGATGCAAATTTAGACGCTAAACAATAATCCGTAGCTGCAGCAATGCCAACACCCCCACCAACTGCTTTTCCTTGAACACTTCCAATGATTATTTTTGGACATTTTCTAATCGCATTAATAACATTTGCAAAACCAGAAAAAAACAATTTACCAGTTTCTTCATCATTAATTGCACACAATTCTTTAAAACTAGCACCCGCACAAAATGTTTTATCACCATCACTTTTTAAAATCACAACTTTCACATCTTCATTGGCACCAATCTTTTCAATAGTTTGGGACAATTTGATCAATAAATCGGAAGGCAATGAATTATGTTCTGGATGAAAAAATGAAATGGTAGCAATTCCATTTTTTAAATCTTGTTTTATATATGGTTGTGTCATTTGTACTAATTAATAGACTTTTGTTTAGCTATAAATTCAACAAATTATTGAATTCGTTTTAATTACATCAAATGTAGAATTTATTTCAAAGTAAAGTAACTTTTGTTTCAAATTTATTCATTTAAACACTTTACTTTACGAAGTTAAAAATCGACTTCAATCTTAAAAAAAATAGAATTGACGCAATAAATGGTTTAGACTGGCAAAGTTTGCAGAGCAAATTGAAGCTAAAATTTCATAAAAGGAAATTCACTTTTTAAATTGCTTATTTTTGATTTTAATTGACTCAAGAATTTCAAATGGCTTTCAGAATTGGGATTAAAAGGACGATGTTTCAGTCCTTTTTGGATTGTTTCAACAGCTTCCATTGTTGAAAATGCGCTTTCAGAAATTGAAGTTTCACAGAATCGCTCCCAGATATAATCAATTGCTACTTGCGTTGGATGCAACATGTCTTCAGCATAAAAACGATAATCTCGAAGTTCATCCATCATGATTTCATAGGAGGGGAATAGCCCCCTAACCCCCAAAGGGGGAACTTCCAAAACTGAATATAAGGCAGAAATTAAATTTGCTTTACTTCGTTGATTTTCTGAAAAACCATCTTTGATGTGGCGAACAGGTGAAACCGTAAAGATAATGGCACAATTTGGATTTACTTTTTCGATTAAAGCAATTGTATTTTGAATCGATTTTTCAATAGTTGCAACTGATAAAATTTTCTTGTCAAATTGATTTTGAGGCACTTTATGGCAATTAGCGACTACTTTTTCCGATAGTTTATTGCTATAAACCCAAGAAGTTCCATACGTAATAATAATATGTGTAGCTTCTGTAATTTGTCTATTTGTGACTTTGACTAATTCATTTAATGTCTGTAAAAATTCTTCTTTATTATCATTGCTTAAATCTGAATGAACATCAAAACAATGCCAACGATCATTATGAAAAAAAATATCTTCTTCAGTAAAAAAGTCTAAATTAATCGCCCTAGAAATTATATTTTCAATTGCTATTGGATGAAATAAAATCCCAAACGGGTTACAAGAGTTTTGAAACTTAAAATAATCGAATTTTTCTGCGATATTCACTGCAAAACAAGAACCCAAAGACACAATTTTAGAATTATAATCAATTGGAGAATTTGATTTTGATATGGCTATTTTGGTTGTAAAATTCATGTATATAAGTTATTAATTACCCGTTTTCTATTAATCAAGAAGTATTGGTATAATGAAAAGCAATATTACAAATTTACTTACTTTAAACTTGAATTAAATCGAATTTAAGAGTGCATTATTAAAAAATTCTTAAAAAAAATATTTTACAGTATTCATTTACAATTTTAATTATATTTGCTGAACTATTTATTAAAACAGTATAGACAAACAACCAAATTAACAAAAATGAAACACTTATTAACAACAATTATCGCAGTTGGTTTTGCTTTTACAGGAGTTCAAGCACAAGAAAAAGAAGCAGTAAAAGCGCCTCAAGAAAAAACAGCGTCTAAGGAAGACAAAGCAGCAGCAAAAGCTAAGAAAGAGTCGGATTTATTAGAAGCGTTCAAAACGGCTGGAGTAACTGACGAAGAACAACAAAAAGTTAGAGTAATAATGGACGAAAATGCTGCTTTTGGAAAAACTTTAAAAGCGGATACTTCACTTTCAGATGAGGATAGAAAAGCTAAGAATAAGGAATATTACAATGTTTCTAATGGAAAACTAAAAGAAATATTAGGCGGTGATAAATACAAAGCTTTCAAAGATGTTCAAAAAGCACAAAAAGAAGCAGCTAAAGCAAACTAGTTTTTAGCAAACTTTATTATACATAAAAACCCTTTCAAAAATTAAATTTGAAAGGGTTTTTCTATTTTATACAATTTCAATATTGCTACTTCACAAAATCAATAGCTTTTTCTAAAGCTTCTGGGATTCCAGCGGTATTTTTTCCTCCAGCAGTTGCAAAGAACGGTTGTCCACCACCGCCGCCTTGAATAAATTTACCTAATTCCCGAACTACATTTCCAGCGTTCAAGGCTTTTTCGGCAACCAATTCTTTAGAAATATAACAACTAACTGTTGGTTTTCCTTCTTCGGCTGTTGCTAAAACTACAAATACATTTGTTCCTAAAGTCCCTAATTCATACGCCAAATCTTTAGCACCATTTGGATCTAAATCCACTTGTTTTGCAAGAAATTGAATTCCGTTTATTAGTAAGATTTCAGCTGTTAAAGCAACTTTCATATTTTTGACTTTCTCTTTAACAAAAACCTCCATTTGTTTTGAAAGTTTTGCGTTATCGTCTTGTAAAGATTGAACTGCTTTCAAAATATCTTGTGGATTTTTCAACGCTTCTTTTACTTCATTCAACGTGTTTTCATAGGATGCAAAATGTGCTTTTACAGCATCACTTGTAATGGCTTCTATGCGACGAATTCCAGCAGCAACAGCGCCTTCAGAAACAATTTTGAAATGCCAAATTTCAGCTGTATTTTTCACGTGGATACCACCACACAATTCCATGCTTTCGCCAAATTTTATTGCGCGTACTTCATACCCATATTTTTCTCCAAAAAGTGCCATTGCTCCTTCTGAAACTGCTTGTGCAAAAGGGATATTTCTGCGTTCTATTAATGGTAATTGCTCTTGAATTCTTGCATTTACAAAATCTTCTACTTGTTGTAATTCGGTTTCCGTCATTTTTGCAAAATGCGAAAAGTCAAAACGCAAATAATTTGGATTAACCAATGACCCTTTTTGTTCTACATGCGTTCCTAAAATGCTTCGTAATGCTTGATGCATCAAATGCGTTGCCGAGTGATTTCTTGACGATAAGCTTCTTAAATCTTGGTTTACTTTGGCCACAAAACTTGCGTTTACGTTTTCAGGCAACTTTTTAGCCAAATGCATAATCAAGTTGTTTTCTTTTTTGGTATCAATGATTTCTATGGATTCGTTTGCTGAAACCAAAGTACCTTTATCTCCAACTTGACCACCACCTTCAGGATAAAAAGGCGTGTTGTTTAAAACTATTTGGAATAAAACACCGTCTTTTTTACTGTCGATTTTACGGAAACGAGTAATTTTTACTTCATTTTCAGCTAGATCGTACCCTACAAATGTTTCTGTATTTCCTTGTGCCAATAAAGTCCAATCTTCAGTTGAAACTTCTGATGCAGCACGAGATCGAGTTTTTTGTTCGAGCATCGCTTTATCAAAACCAGCTTCGTCCAATTCAAGTCCTCTTTCTCTTAATATCAATGCCGTTAAATCGATTGGAAAACCAAAAGTATCGTATAATTCGAATGCTTTTTGTCCTGAAACCGTTTTTCCATTTGTAGCAGCAATTACATTTTCTAACAATTGTAATCCTTGATCTAATGTTCTTAAAAAAGAATTTTCTTCTTCTCGAATTACATTCATCACCAAGTTTTTCTGAGCAATAATTTCTGGAAACGAACTTCCCATTTGAGCGCTCAAGGTTTCTACTAATTGAAATATAAAAGCTTCTTTAGAATTCAAAAATGTAAATCCGTAACGTATCGCACGGCGCAAAATTCTACGAATTACATATCCTGCACCCGTATTGGAAGGTAATTGTCCATCTGCAATTGCAAAAGCAACGGCACGAACGTGATCGGCAATAACGCGAATGGCGATATTAATTTTTTCTTGTTCTTCGTCTTTGGCTTTAATGGTATATTTTACTCCCGTAATTTTTTCAATATGTTGGATAATTGGTGTAAAAACATCGGTATCATAATTGGACTGAACACCTTGCAAAACCATACACAAACGTTCAAAACCCATCCCGGTATCAACGTGTTGCGCTGGAAGTTTTTCAAGAGATCCATCTGCTTTACGATTGAATTCCATGAAAACATTGTTCCAAATTTCCACCACATGCGGATGGTCGTTGTTGACTAAATCCTTTCCTGATATTTTTGTTTTTTCTTCGGCAGAGCGAATGTCAACGTGAATTTCAGAACAGGGACCGCAAGGACCTTGCTCGCCCATTTCCCAGAAATTATCTTTTTTGTTTCCAAGAATAATTCGGTCTTCAGAAATTAAGGTTTTCCAAATATCATACGCCTCTTGATCGAAAGGAACATTTTCATTGGGATTTCCTTCAAAAACAGAAACATAGAGAATGTCTTTTGGTATTTTATAAACTTCGGTTAATAATTCCCAAGCCCAATTGATGGCTTCTTTTTTGAAATAGTCGCCAAAAGACCAGTTTCCCAACATTTCGAACATGGTATGGTGGTAGGTATCAATTCCTACTTCCTCTAAATCATTATGTTTTCCTGAAACACGAAGACATTTTTGCGTATCAGCAATTCGGACACTTTTTGGTGTTCCGTTACCCAAAAAATATTCTTTGAACTGGGCCATTCCTGAGTTGTTGAACATCAAGGTTGGATCGTCTTTTAGAACAATTGGCGCAGAGGGAACTATTAAATGTCCTTTGCTTTCAAAAAAATCTAAAAATTGCTTTCTTACGTCTTGTGATTTCATTGTTATTGTTTATTCGGTTATTTGGTTAATCGGTTATTTGGTTTTCGTATGAACAAATACCCAAATCAACGGATTAACGTTTTTGCCCCAGATTGCAGTGGAAAGCTTCGAGATTTTGAAAGTTATTTTTTCTTGAGCTGGTAGAGCGACCAAAGGAAGCTCCTACTGGCTCGTAGAAAAAAAGATTTCAAAAGGAGAACTTGCAACGGAAAGCTGGAATAGGCACATAAAATAGTGTTAAAAAAAGCGGGGAACTACTGAAACATTTACTAAATTTGTTTTTCCAACGCTTTGTAAATTTATAAAACTTATTTTTACAAAGTGCAAAAATAGCATATTTTTAAAACATGGCGAAGGTAAAATATTATTACGACACAGAAAGTTTGGCATATAAAATTATTACCCCTTTAAAAAGAAGGAGTTTTGCTTATTTTATGCTGTTTTTGTTGGCATCGGCGTTATTTGGCTTTTTGGCATTTGTGGTTTTATTGAATATCCCTTTTTTTGAAACACCAAAAGACAAGTTTCAAGCGCGAGAAATTGAGAATTTGAAGATTAGATATGGTATTTTGAATCGGAAAATGGACCAAGTTGATGAAGTTTTAAATTCTATTGAAGAGCGCGATAATAATTTGTATCGTGCTTATTTTAACTCTTCGCCAATTTCTGAATCAGACAGAAAGGCAGTTTTTGGGAGCAAAAATAGATACAAGAATTTGGAAGGTTATGACAATTCAGAATTGGTGGTGAATACGACAAAACGTGTTGATGTGCTCTCGAAACAACTAGTAGTTCAGTCGAAATCGTTAGATGAAATTTTGAAATTAGCAAAAAGTAAGGAAAAATTATTGGCTGCAATTCCAGCGATTCAACCGGTGAGAAATGAGAATTTAAAGCGCATGGCTTCGGGTTTTGGGTATAGAAGCGATCCGTTTACAAAGGCACGGAAATTTCATGAAGGAATGGATTTTACTGCCAAAATGGGAACTCCTATATTTGCAACTGGTGACGGGTTTGTAGTTAGGGCGGATAATGCCGCCTCTGGATTTGGAAATCACATAGTAATTCGGCACGGTTTTGGTTACGAAACTTTGTATGCACATTTGAGTAGATATAAAGCTCGCGTTGGGAAACGGGTAAAACGCGGAGATATTATAGGTTATGTAGGAAGCACAGGGCGTTCGGAAGCCCCTCACTTGCATTATGAGGTTCATAAAAATGGTGATGTGGTGAATCCTTTGAATTTTTATTATGGAAATATTTCAGCGGCAGAATATGTTGCTATTTCAAAAATTGCGAATCAAGAAAATCAATCTTTAGACTAATGCATATAGAGTTATCAGCGGACAAAAGGTATTACAGCATTGGCGAATTGGCCAAAGCATTTGATGTAAATGCGTCATTAATCCGTTTTTGGGATAAGGAATTTGACATCCTAAAACCTAAGAAAAACGCAAAAGGAAATAGGATGTTTACGCCAGAGGACGTTTCTAATTTGAAATTGATATTTCATTTGGTAAAAGAACGCGGATTTACATTGGAAGGTGCCAAAACCCATTTGAAAGAAGGTCAGAAAAAAACCTTGGATAAATATGAAATTATCAGCAAATTGGAAGGTATAAAAATGCAGTTGAATGCTATAAAATTAGAATTATAAGCCACTTAACCCCCGAAAGGAAAAATAGAAATCAATAAAAAATAAACACTAATTATTAAACTTAAAATTAAAAAAAATGGAAATGCTTAAAAAATTTTTACCTTGGATTATTGTTGCTGTAGTTGTGATTGGAATGTACAGCTGGGCATCTGGAATTTATAACAAAGCTGTAGGTTACGATCAAGATATTAAAGAAAGTTGGGGTAATGTTCAAACGTCTTATCAACGAAGAAATGATTTGATTGGAAACTTAGTAAATACTGTAAAAGGAGCCGCCGATTTTGAAAAAAGCACTTTGACTGCCGTTATTGAAGCACGTGCAAAAGCAACTGCTGTGACAATTGACCCAACGAATATTTCACCTGAACAATTGGCAGCATTCAATAAAGTACAATCGGGAGTTAGTTCTTCTTTGTCCCGTTTATTAGTTTCAGTTGAAAAATATCCTGACTTGAAAGCCAACGAAAACTTCTTGAAATTGCAAGACGAATTGGCAAGTACAGAAAATCAAATTTTGACAGCAAGAACTCGTTTCAATGAAGCGGTGAAACCTTATAACAACAACATAAATACTTTCCCAAGAAATATTTTGGCTGGTTTTTATGGTTTGAAAGAAAAGCCTTATTTCGAGGCTTCTGTTGGTGCTGAAAAACCGGTTGAAGTAAAATTCTAAAGCCCCATAACCCCCAAGGGGAAATTTAAAACAGAAATAAAATGTCAAAAGAAGTTTTTTTAACCAATGAAGAAGAACAAGAAATTGTTGCTGCTATTAGTATGGCGGAAAAAGAAACTTCTGGCGAGATTAGAGTTCATATAGAAAAAACAACTTCCAAAGTTCCTTATGATAGGGCTTTGGAAGTTTTTGAAGAATTAAAAATGCACCAAACAGAACTCAAAAATGGGGTTTTGATTTATTTGTCTGTAGATGATAAGACATTTGTAATTTGTGGTGACAAAGGGATTCACGATATTGTCGGGGATGATTTTTGGGAAAGCACAAAAAATGCAATGGCGGTTCAATTCAAAAATGGTAATTTCAAGCAAGGTTTGATAGACGGGATTGTTAAAGCTGGGAATAAATTAAGTACCTATTTTCCATACGAAGCGGCAGATAAAAACGAATTGTCAAACGAAATTTCAAAAGGATAATGGCTTTATACAAAATTAATATTCCGGTTTTTCTAAAACTTATTGTTTGTATATTTTTTACGCAAATCAGTTTTGGGCAATTTACGATACCCGAAAAACCAGAATTTCAGACTTCTGTTTACGATTATGCCAATGTTTTGAGCGCTACTGAAAAAGCCCAATTAGAAGAGAAACTTGTTCGGTATTCTGATTCTACCACAACGCAAATTGTTGTTATAACGATTGAAAGTTTGAAAGGAGAAGACATTGGGATTTTGACTCCAAAATGGGGGCAAACCTGGGGAATTGGTGGGACATCAAAAAACGATAACGGAGTTCTTATTCTAATGGCAAAAGCCGAAAGAAAAATATGGATTTCAGCGGGTTATGGACTTGAAGACCGCCTTTCTGCAGGTATTGGAGGAGAAATTACAAGAAATATTATAGTTCCCGAATTCAAAGCTGGAAATTATTATAGTGGCTTAGACAACGGAACAACAGCAATAATTGATGTTTGTAAAGGAAAATACAAAGGAAAAAGAAAAGAAAATAAGAAAGAAGGATTTCCAGCTTTACCCCTAATTATTGTTATAATTATTATTTTAGTTTTGATTTCTCGAACCAAAAATAATGGCGGAAATTCAGGTAATTCAAGCGGCGGTCCGAGCTTATTAGATATTATTATCTTGAGTAGCTTAGCTGGCGGACGAGGTTCTGGTGGATTTGGCGGCGGAAGACGCGAAGGTGGCTTTAATCGCGAAAGAAGTGGTTCTTCTCCAAGAAGAGATAGTGGTAATAGAGAAGGCGGATTCCGTAGCGATAGAACTAGTTCAGCACCAAGAAGAGAAGGTGGTTTTAGAGGCGAAAGAAGTAGCACTGCTCCAAGAAGAGAAGGCGGTTTTTCTGATAGAGCACCAAGACGATCTGAAAGTACTGGTGATACCCCAAGACCAAGAAGACCAAGAAAGAGCTAATCGCTTTTCGTTAATTTTCTTATAAAATTACTAAAAACTACAAAATATCCTCTTTAGATTCGTATTTTTGAATCAATATTATAAAGAATGAGATATTTTGTAGTTTTTTTATTTGTTTTAGCTGCTAATGTAAGTTGGGCGCAAAAAGATACCATAGTAAACATCAAAGGTACTGTGGTTAATAATGAAACTAAATTACCAATAGGTAATGTAAATGTAATTAATGCTACAAGAGTTACTGGAACGGCAACTTCAGGAAGTGGTACTTTTGAAATTGCTACAAAACTTAATGATACCCTTCTTTTTTCTTACATCGGTTTTGAAACAGTTAAGGTGAAAGTAACCAACGACTGGATTAAAAACAACCCTACTAAAATTTACCTTTCCGAAAAAGCATATGTGCTGGATGAGGTAGTTATTAGACAATACCAACTAACGGGTTATGTTGAAGTAGATACCCAATTAATTCCTGTTGCAGATGACGGATATCGCTATAGTATTTCTGGATTAAATGCCGGATATGAAGCCGGTGACAAAGCTCCTGGCGCAGTTTCTAAAGTTTTAGGTTCTATTTTTAATCCTGCCGATTTTTTATACAATACGTTTGGAAAACGTCCAAAGGAAATGAAAAAGCTAAAGGAAATGAAAAAAGACGATACGGT
>Ga0209107_10000644_pt1 | contig 20096 bp, 24 predicted proteins | sample LakErihyJuly2011_2_FD_187460 | JGI IMG/M metagenome (GOLD analysis project Ga0209107, IMG submission 187460) | Freshwater microbial communities from dead zone in Lake Erie, Canada - CCB hypolimnion July 2011 (SPAdes) (version 2) | ecosystem: Environmental > Aquatic > Freshwater > Lentic >...
AGAGGTGGAAAGACACGAGTTGGATCCAAAAGTGAAGAGGTTATACAGAGAGATTGCGAAGATGACGCACCCAGACAAAGTTGTCGACACCAGAATGAACGATCTTTACCTCGAGGCAGGAAAGTCATACAAAGACGAAGATGTTATAGGTCTCTTCAGTGTCTGTGAGAAAATCGGTATTGATTACGATGTAGAAGAATCGGACCTTGAACAGATCCGCTCGAAGATACATAGTGCTAAGAATAGGATAAACCTTCTCGAGTCTACTGCGACCTGGGTCTGGAACTCAACTGACGACGATGGTATTAGACGTGATGTGGTCGTAAGGTATGTGGGTGCACAGCTTAGATGATTGTTATACTGACCTTCCGGTCATCGACCAACTTCTGCAGGTCCTCTTTTCTGAAAACCTTCTTCCATACGTCGTTCTCTTTTTCTGAGTTTTTGAGTGTCCACTCGTTTCCGTTAGAAGTTGTGTATATGTAGTTTTCATCACCATCGATGACCTCGATTGTCTTTGATGAAAGCTTGTCGTAGAACTTCTTCGCATCTCCTTTTACTTTGTAAAGTTTTGCGTCTGACCATTCATCGAGACTCTCGTTCCAGGTTTGTAGCATCAGATATAGTGGATTCTCGAGCTCGTTAGACTCCTCGTTGTAGATAAACATGAACTTACATGGCTTGTTCAGGAAGGTTTCGTAGTCTTCTGTATTCTGAACCTCGGACTTCTTCATCTTTTTCGAAGTTAGAGATTTGACGAATTCTTCGTCCGGATTTGTATCACCGCCTCCACAAAGAAAGTCAAGGTCCATTTTTGTACCCTTAGGAAGCTCCAGGAAGTTTATGACATCCTCAACCTCCTCCGCGTTTATTGCAGTGAGTAAGGTGTCGTGCCAGACACTAAGCGACTCGAGTAGGTCGCCTACTCTTGCTACGCCCATATCTATGACGATTGATTCCTGGTATTTTCTGAAGTCCTTTAGCCAGCGCATAAATGGGTATTTCTTTTTAATATATATAAAATATTGAAACTTATCATATAATATGAAGTGGCTTAGAAACTACAAACTTTTCAAGGAAGCAGCACAAACAGGTGAATACTCATCAAAAAATTTGGTTCACGAGATTTGCGTCAGCATGGTCCTACTCAACAACTCATTCCTAGATAACATACTTGACCGAGGATTGAAGGCCAGGTACTCAGAGGACTCAAACATATTCCTAACGGATTTGAAGAACCTTCTTCTCGCAAAAAACAGACTCGTTCTCGGAAGATTCGAGACTGATAAATGTGTTGAGGACTCCGAAATAGGAAAGGTAAGCTCGGTGTTCGAGTCTATCGACTTCAGTATTGAAAGAGACTGGGATAAACTTTCCAACGCAAGAACGACCGCAAGGAACATAATCGACAAACTAATACCAGACGAGAAGCTAGACTCTGGCGACATAGAAAGGATATACTGGCTCGGTCCGAACAAAGACAAAGAACATCAAGAGGATATAGTAATCGAACTGAAAGACGGTAGACAATTCTCTATGTACCTGAACAAAAATCTTTCATCACAGAGGACTGCAAGTTTCAATGCCTTCGCAGATGACCTGATTGGAGATAACACTGGTAAACTCTACTCAGACGAATACCTTACACACTGGAACAAACTGACTCAAGAGTGGGTCAAAACTATATACGAGAACGCCAACAAAGAAATACAACAACAGATAGAGAAGTTTATCGATCCGAGGAGGATCGAGACGATGGGGTACTTCGAGTACTACGACATAAAGCACCAAGATCCGAAGTTCAAGCACCTCGGTGAGCTTATGCCACAATTCGATAAAAATATACTGAAACTTTCAGACCTTATGACAGAGATTTGGAAGAACGCAGACGTTTGCTTTATGGATCCAGAGAGGGTCGTAAAAGAGTGGACTGAGACGAAGATAGTCCTACTGAATAGTAAGATACTCGAGAACCTTTTCACTACATCGTTGAAAACCGAATTCGCAGAAGACATATTGAAGGGTGATGATGATTACAAAACCGCTGGTGGTACCGTAAAGATGAAGCTGTTCAAAGCGATGGTTGAGAAGATGGGATGTCTCGAGAGACCTGTATACTACCTATCCAACAACGGAAACGTTTTCAACCTGGTTCCTTCGAGAGGATTCTTCAGGGATAACTACGAAGATATGACGTTGAAGTTCGACTACCACGTGAAGTTCGAGGTTAGTGAAGACGAGGATATGAACGACTTTCCTATAAAAGTTCTTATAGAACTCGGCGACGAGACACTTATTGAGATGCTTGTGGCGGTGAAGTTCAGTGGTGGTGAGATGTCCGGTAAGCTAAGTGCTAAGTATAAATTTGACCTAGCGGACAACTTCAACTATTTAGTATCAAAGAAACTAAAGTGATTCGTATCGAAAAATACTCTGATTTTATGAACAGAGGCGTGTTCGTTCCCATCGGTGGGTCGGAGACCTCAGCTACTTTAGCTCAGGTCATACAATCATTAGACGGAATTAGAAAGGTTCTTGTTGTAACTGCAGCAACCTCTATGAAAGAGGATACCAGGAATAAGTACGACGTTATTTTCAACAATCTTGGTTGTGAAGTAGATTTCGTAGACACATCAGACCGAGAGGGTGTCGACAGCGATGACAATATTAGTAAGCTCGAAGGTACGGATATGATTTTCTTCACTGGTGGCAACCAGTCCAGACTTTGCGATTGTTTTATCGGATCTGAATTTCTATCACGAGTTAACGGCATGCTCAGAAACGGTCTTGTCGTTTGTGGAACATCTGCAGGTGCTGTTGCGATGTCAAAGACTATGATAGCAGGTGGTAAGGAAGTTCCTAAAATAGGTAAAGGTCTTTCGTTTATACCCAACGTTATATTCGATAGTCACTTCGACGAAAGAAACAGGATATCCAGGTTGAAATCTGCTGTAGATTCTTTCGGATTGGTCGGAATCGGTCTGTCAGAAGATACTGGAGTCATCTTTCACAAAGACTCGTTTGAGGTTGTAGGCACCGGAAACGTCACTCTGGTTACTTCGGAAGAAACCAAAGTGATGTCGCCGGGTCAGACTTTCAGGATCTAGCGTCCATATTTATCGACAACTTTCGATCGGCGACCTTTTTCATATCGTTCTTCATCTGTCCGAATATGTAGGATATTACGTCTACGGTCCAACCGTTTGCCATAAACCCACCTCTTGTCGTATCCGAGTGTCCAGTGGTATAACCCTCCGGAACGTTCTGAAGTCTCTCGTACTCAAGTGGTGTAAACTTTCTGAACCTTCCATCCTGTAGAAGTCTTATGGTGTTATGACACGGATGTGTAAGTGTAGGACAACGTCCATCTGTCTTGTACTTTTTGTTGTATACGTCTATAGCACAGAGATTAGGTGCACCGGTGATGTCGACCTTTCTATGTAGTATGTCAGAGTTCTTCTGTGGTAGCCAGTACTTCTGGTCGAAGTTCTGTTCGACTATGTCCTTCAATGTCAATCCTCTATCCTCGATTGTTTCTTTGAGTGGTATATTAGTCCAGTAAAGTCTCTTGCGGTTCTGGGCACTGACAAGTTTACTATCGATCATGACAGGTTCTACTCCAAGTGCCTCACTTATCTGGTCTCTCCACTCACGCTTCATCATCACATTCTCGAGCATAAAGTACCTCGGTTCGACAGCTTCCTTTATACGGACGAACTCCCAGAAGAGACCGCTCTTTCCCTGGAACCCCTCACCTTTCCCTGCGTTCGAGAAAGACTGACAAGGACTACCACCTATCAGAAGGTCTATCTTCGGTAGGTTTGTTACGTCGTCGTAGAGTTCCATCACATCACCGAGGTGAACCGTCTCCGGCCAGTTCCTCTTTGTTACATCGACTGCCTTCTCGTCGATCTCGCTCGCCCAGTAGTTGCAAGGTATATTGGCTCGGTCTAATGCGATCCTTCCGCATGAGATGCCATCGAATAGTGAAAGTACGTTTATCTTCATAATCAAATAAGTTTTGTCACAACCGACGTGTCTTTGACTACGCAGTGTGATATGTTGCTTTTCGAGTCGATTTTTAGGTTGACTTGACCTTTACTCAGTGTTGCGGTGAAACCGTGTTCAATCATATCGAATGAGAGTTCAATTAGTTGTGTACCGACCGCTTTTATACTATAGTATCTACCACGATAATATATATTCAGGTAGTTTTCATTTAGTTCCTGTTCTACTGCCATAAGTAGGTAGTGTTGGTCCGATTCAGTCCGACAAGGAACTATCCTAATTTTCGAACCTTCACAATCGTAAAGTCCGTAGGCATCGGTTACGTTAATGAGATCCTGTTCGACTCGTCCGTTGAGTTTTGACCTTTCTTCGATGTGATGTGTGATACCATTCAATCTAACAATGTGTAGAAAAAGATCCTCGAATATCGATATACCGTAGGCACAATAGTCTTTCTTTTCGCGTATGTGTCCGTAGTTTCTAAGTAGACTTTCGACTCTGAAAGACATCATTCCGGTTATTATGGAGCTTTGATCGTGCCAACTGAAGAAGTGTGCTTCCTTAGTCTCGAGTGTCTCTGCTGCATCTTTAAGTACAGATATATCGTTTACAATGTAGTCGTAGTTGACCAGGTGTATTACATCATATCCCTCTTGTGCCGCGATTGCAGCCGCCTGTAACATAAGTCTAAGGTGTGTAAGTCCGTGGTTGAAATCGACCTTTTTGTTTAGGTAGTATTGTGAATAGTCTTGCCAGTAGTATATGCCACCACCTATAGTTTCATATTCATCGTGTGTTATTATAGGGTTGAGCTTACTACTTACGAAGTAGTCCGATTCCTCAAATACTTCAGTCGGCACATTGACATGTGAACAGACTACGGTGTCGTATCCATACGACTTAATAGTCATCAAACACCTCTTTAGTAGTAATTTTTTCTCTTCGTTTGTTGCGTGTGTCATCACGCATACTATCTCTTTATTTTTCATAATTATTATTTATACTATTACCCGACAGTGAAGTTAGCGTCCGACCTGCGGTCGATTGGTAATGTTCTATGGCTGTTCTGAAGTCTCCGTGTGATCTGTATAGTTCTTTGCAGAAGTTCTCGTCTTTGCCGATGGCTCGCCTGATACAGTTGACCTGTGCCATGTCCCAGTATTCTTCCGACGTGAACAGATCGCCGTAGTTGCTGATGTCCTCGTGAATACCTCTCAGGTCGTACTTACTTATCCATTCACCTTCTCCGTTCAGCCTGAAATATGTATCGGATGAATTTAGATTGTAGGCTGGCTTTGTATCGAGGTTCGGGTCGTGTGCCTTGTCACAGTTTAGTAAGTCTATATGACCTGTCTTGCAGTAAAGCCTTCTGTACGTGAACCACTTTTCCTGTAGAGTTTCTGTCTTCATGGTAGATTATTATGTAAAAAGAAAGCTCGTCCTATGAACGAGCTCCTTATTTATATTTGTTTGTTAGAAATCATCGTCAAGACTAGAGAAGTCGATGTCTCTATCCTTTGGCTTTTGGTACTCACTAACACGTTTCTCGAAGAAGTTACCTTTGTTCTGAAGCGAAAGCATATCCATAAAGTCGAAAGGGTTATCAACGTTGAAGACCTTCTTACAGCCTAACTCTACTAACCAATAGTCTGCCACGAACTCGATGTACTGTTGCATCAGCTTCGCGTTCATACCAATCAATGATACAGGAAGCGATTCTGTTACGAACTCTTTCTCAATCTCTACTGCCTCGGAGATGATCTGTGTGATCCTTTCTGGACTGACCTTGTTCTGAACGTGCTTGTTGTGTAGAAGACATGCGAACTCGCAGTGAAGTCCTTCGTCACGAGAGATAAGCTCGTTAGAGAAAGCAAGTCCTGGCATAAGACCTCTCTTCTTCAACCAGAAGATAGAGCAGAAAGATCCTGAGAAGAAGATTCCCTCTACCGCAGCAAAAGCAATAAGTCTCTCAGCGAAAGAGTCTGAATCGATCCATTTTAGAGCCCAGTCAGCTTTCTTCTTTACCGAAGGAACCGTGTCAATCGCGTTGAAGAGTCTGTGCTTCTCATCCTCATCTTTGATGTAGGTGTCAATCAGAAGAGAGTAGGTCTCAGAGTGGATGTTCTCGATTGTAATCTGGAAGCCGTAGAAACTTTTAGCCTCTGGGTACTGAACCTCCTTCAAAAAGTTCTCTGCTAGGTTCTCGTTGACGATACCGTCTGATGCTGCGAAGAATGCTAATACGTTTTTCACGTAGTGTTTCTCGTCGGCGTTCAGCTTGTCATTCCAATCTGTAAGATCTTGTGCTAGGTCAATCTCCTCGGCCGTCCAGAACGAATGCTCAGCGGTCTTATACATCTCCCAGATGTCGTGGTACTTCAGTGGGAACATTACGAACCTGCTCTTGTTCTCTTCTAATATGTGCTCTTTCATTTTCTTTGTTTTGTATTTTATTTATGGTTGTTCATTTGTTTAATATCATTCCAAAGTTGTTCAATCTTTTCCTTTCGGTTGACGACCTTAGTCGGTAAAAACATAAAGGAAGACTCAAAACTACCCCAGCTTCCATTGTTTGACATCATAGGTGGCGGTGCGTATATCACCGTATTTAGTATTTCGTTCAGGTCGGCTATCATCAGAAGAATATGTACTTTTCCTCCTTCAGACAGTATATCGAGATTGGAGTGAGTGTTATCGAAGATCCTTCCTCGAACACCATGAACCTCAGGTTTCCCTCTATCACGTCGTTGTTGATGACTTTTATCGTACTCATATGTAGACCTGTCAAAATTCCGTGAAGCTCGGCGTCGTTCTCTGGACAGACTCCAATCGTATGTCTGTTACCTTTGATTGTGCCCTTACCGTCCTTTATGTCGTAGGCTCTTCCTATTAGTTCAGAGAGCGATTCCGTGCTCTTCATCTCTACCTTAATCTCGTGCTTTACCATCTATGTTGTATATATCTTTTAACATTTTTATTCTTCTTCTCCTTCTCGCAATCGACGTCAGTAACTCTGATGCGTTGAAGTACTTATCGGGTATACCTGTGTGTGCCCAGAGTAAATCGTTGAAGTGTTCTAGGTCTCTAGGTGTGTAGTCTTTCATTTCTCGAAGGTTATGTGAATGTGTTTAACCATCGCTATGTAGACCGGGAACTTGTCAAGTAGTGCCAGACCTGTCTCACTATCCGCTATCTCGCCGGTGTTGTTGAACCGGTTTATCTCCGACTCCGACTCAAATATGAACACACTCGTAACCTCGACTTTTATCTTGTCCTGTTCGGTCTCGAATACTAGAAACTTCCTCATATACGTTGTATCAGCTTTGTACTTCTTTGTTTAGTTGGCTGCGACCAGTTCCTTCATCTCGTCACACCCATCTGGGTTGGCAGAGTGTATAATACACTGAGGTAGAGGTCTTTTGTCCTCTCTGCACTTTCTTATCAGATACCTAAGACTATCAGCACCGTTGTATGCTCTGTTCTCTTCCAGGTCGAACCACTCCTCTATTGGTAGGTCTTCTTTGAGTTCCTCAACATCGTCAAGATCGTAGTCGAAACTAACGACGGATGGTATTCCGTTCTTCTCGATCCAGTCAATGAACTGACCGTGTGACCTCACTATGTCCCACTCCTCGTGAAATATCTTACAATCAACCTTCCTCTGCCACATATATTGTGCACAATCTTTAGGTACTCGCCAGTCGTCTAAGAAAAGACGTTTAGTAGGCAAAAAATCAAAATTCTCAAAATTCTTAATCATAGGTTATATATTATAATATATAATGTATGAACCGGGTGGCTCAGCCACAACTTTAGGACCGGTGTAAGTTACAGCTTATAAGAAAGCACTGAATTCGCTACTCGGTGCTTTCGCTTTTAATACATCTTCGAAATCATTTCGTTTATTCCGTAGTCAATCAGAATGTGTCCCAGGTCCTCGGTCATTCCCCAGTTCTCCTTTCGATAAAGATCACAATTGCGTATGTTGAACTCAGGTATCGTATCTTTCAAACCATAAACAACGTATTCAGGAACCCTGTTCGCCAACGGATATCTCTTCATTACGACTATACCGAACCGTTCTGAGTACAACTCTGCGAGCATACCGGTGTCTTTGTATTTGTCCCAGATAAACTTCTCGTTTTTGCACTGTAGGTATCCTCTGTAGCTTATTGGTATCTTTATGACCTTCTTTTCGAACACGAGAACGACTCTCGTAGAAACTCTTATCTTCATTTTTCTATGAGTGTTAGGCCTGCGTTTTTGAGTTCCATCTTCGGATGATTTATTTTGATTGTTTTTTCCCAGGATTTGGCGGTCCTTTTCTCTGTCCAGTAACTGGCTCGGTTGATGTCCTTCACCCTCTTTATGTCCAGATTGTCGTTGATGGTCAAGAAGTACTCACCATCGTGGAATACGTATAGCATGGCTTTTTGATGTAAAGATAAAAAAAAGAGACCTCATTTGGTCTCTTCTGATTATTTCTTTCCGAATCCGAAGAAGTTCTTTATCCTCGAACCTACGTTAGGTTTCTCTTCACCTTCTACCTCTGGCTCCACCGTTTTAGGTTCTTCTTCCTCTACAGGAAATCCAGCAGCTTTTAGGTAGTCGTTTAGTATTGGTTCGAATGCACCGGTTGTACTCGAAGTGTTTCTCCAGTAGTCCCAGTCCTTTTCAAATCCGGCTCTAACTTCGGCCTCGGTCTGTTTCTTTTTTTCTACGTCACTTTTACTCCCGTGAAAATCACGATCGGTCTGTTTCCTGAGATGATCAGCATCGATTCCGATAATCTTGTCTATCTCCTCATCTGGTGCACCATGAAAAGCGTTTGCTCTCCAGTCGTGACTATTCTCGTTGAATTTTCTTAGGTGTTTCATCTTTTACTTTTTGTTTCTTAGAGTATATATAAAGTTTATGACTACGATTTTTCGATGTCGTATAAGTATTTCTTCTTTTTGTAAGTCGGTGGTGTTAGGTCACCTTCGAAACGCCATACGAAGCCACCAGCAGTCGGACATTTCTTATTACAACAATTACTTATATTGGCTTTATTTATATTAGGATTCATTTTTGCGGCATTCCTAATAGATGGATATGTACTTATTAAGTTCATCTTTTTGTCGTATTGGTAGACTGACTTACAATCCTGTACCAGAACGTCCTGTAGTTTTTGTTCAGGAGTCTTCGAGTCCTCGTATCGTTTGTTCGCTATCCTGAGTTTCTCTCTTTCTTCCTCGTTCTCGAACTTCTCCTTCGCCCTTTGACTTAACAATAACTTTGTCTCCTCAGAAATTACTTTTTTATATGTCTCGTATCTCTTTTTATGAGAATCCGACATCTTTTTGCGGGTCTCTTCGGACATCTTTTTGTTCTTGTTACCACCGGTTGCCATATTGGTCAGTGGGTGTCCGTCGGTTCGGTACTTATCGATGTAGTAGATTTCTTTGTCACAACACTCGTCGTAAGAGGATATATTCTCCTCTATCGACTCGATAATTGGGCGGTACCCCTGCGATATGAGTTTTCTTATCCAGTTCGATTTGTGCGACTTGGACTTCTCGGAGCAGTGAGAACGAAGTCTCTGCTTCAGGTCGTTGAAGGTGAGTCCGATGTACCTGGTCTCGCCGGACACCGGATCAATGAGTTTGTAGATAGTATATTTTATTTCTTCCATATACTATATATAAAAAACTTCACTCCTCCCCGTAAAAAGAAGAGTTATCGTTTCACCATGAAGAAAAATGCCGAGTTCGACATTCCTTTGATTTCTTCTTCAACTTCCTTTACTTCCTCTTTGCCCTGGGAAACTAAATCACCGGCATTTATGGTAACCCCACCGGGAAGTGTAAAAGTGTACCTTCCGGTCATGTTCCCGAGTGCTACCTTACTGAGTCCGACTATGTGTTTGAAGAAGAGGTCGTCGTTGAACAGGTTCTCCTGCGGTATGTTTGCGTATGCTTCCATAATGACGTCGTACTTCACGTTGGTTAGTATGTTCAGTCTGTGGTTCAGGTAGTTGAAGTGATGTTTCAGTGTGTATTTGTTGAGCTGGTTCATCATATCACTCATATTATCCAAAAGTGTCTTGTACATACCGAGTTCACCGATTGTGGTGACGTAGGACGATAGGTAAGGTTGGTTGGTGACACCAAGGTTGACCGACAGGTTCGGAGTGTTTATACCTAGCTGGAATAGACTCTCACCTCTGACCTCGTATAGATAAGTTACTGATTGGATCTCGCACGGAACCTCCACGAAGTTGTACTTAGTGAACTCTTCGCTGAAGAATGCCTCTTTTCGGATAAGGAAGTACATTTTCTGAACTGCGTACTGGTAGTTCCTGTAGAACCATGGTAGTGACCTCTTCTCGATGATTTGTCTTATCTGTGCATCTGGCAGTGATTTCGGTAGTGAACAGGAGATTGTAAGCTCTGTCTGGACACTGTCTACTAATTCCTCTATGGTGAGGCTGCCTTGGTATGGTACGTAGTCGCTCATTGGTGTGATATGATTTGTAATATATATAAAAAAAAGCATCTGAATTATGTCGCACTATATTGGTGGAAATAAGTTTTCAGTATTCGGTGACTTCGAGTATGACGTCGGAGGTACCAAAAAGGACGACTACATACTAAGAGCAGGAGCGGATGGCGTCGCTTATTGGACTGATAAGGATGACGTTGTGAGTCCACGTGCTTACGACCACTACGTCGGTGAGTGGTTTGGTGGTGGTGTTGTTGTGGCGGTTTGGGTCGAGAACGGAATCGACAAATGTCTTGTGGTGGCACCTCAGGACGCAAGCTACTTCTATGTGACACAGACTGGCTACGTAGAAGACGGTCCGTTTGGACCCATGATCAACTATTTATCTACTTTCGGTACAACCAGGATTGTTCCTTGGTCCAACACCTCAAATCTTATAACACAAACGACTTCGGATTCTTTCGGACTTACAAATAGTATAAACATTGTAGGAGTAGCGGGTTTCAATACAACAATAGACCCTGTCATAACTGATGGTGTGAGGAGTGGTTATTCAGGTGCTGCACAATGGGCGCTGAACTACGTTAACCCGAACTTGGGTACTGGTATTTACTACGACTGGTATCTACCAGCTCTGTTTGAGATGCGTGCGATGACAACTAACCTGGTCATCGTGAACAGCGTTCTATCGACTTATGCGGCAGATAACGAGATAAGAACCTTTGACACCGGAAGTGCGTGGCAGTTTAACCCTAATCTTCACTCGGCGGCGAAGATGACAAATATTAGCGGTAGATACTGGACTTCAACATGGAATAGAAATACCGCTAACACTGTTGAGACCGTTTGGTGTTGTACGGTTGATGAAACTATGGATGAACACACTGAGCAATATCCTTTTTACGAACTCAGACCGAAGTCGTTTGAAGGTCTTTTTCCACAAGCCAAAGTAAGACCGTTCCGTATCGCGGACGACACACAGGTGCCGTTCAACTACGACGCGGACTGGGCGATAATTACCTACGTCTTCACTAAGGAAAATGACCTCGACACAAACACGGTGATAATATCACCCAGTATTCCGGAGTCTTCGTCTGGATACGCTCAGAACAACTATGAGAGAGGATGGATTCCTGCTTCGGCGGGGTTGACACTTCCTTCTAGTACGACAAACGGATTGAACGTGACAAACGGTACGTACTCGATTATATGGCACGCTGATGATCAGCAAGGTCTCGGTCGTGAGACTGTACTTTTGAACTTCGCCGCGTTCAGGAACTACTACCCGACACAGGCAGAGATGATTGTTGATATGCGCGCGCACTGGTTCACAAATGCGTGGTCGCCACCATACGTAACTGGTGACGTCGGAAGGCTGAATACCACAGATCCGGTCAGCGTGTCTGTCAGGTTATATAAAGGTGGTACTCCTCAGATGATAACAGACACCAGTGGTAAGTTACAATGGGTAAATAACGACAGTACCTCGAATTTATTACTTACGTCTATTTCGCGTAGGATAACAGCGAGATATACTTCGTCTGCTTCTTCACAGAGGGTCGCTCTGCTAAAATACAACCTCACCACAAAAAGCGGTATGGTCTACTTCCAGTAAATATTTTGATTATATGTCGATACAAATTTCAAACAATAAATTAAGGATAGACGGAGACTCTAAGTTCGTTCTCCGAGATGGAACCCAGCAGCCGGGTCGAATACTGGTCTCTGACTCTGAGGGTAATGCCTCATGGAAGTCAGGTAGGTCATTGGTCGGAAACGACAGGTATATTGGTGAGATTTATGGTGGTGGCGTTGTCGTTGGTATCTGGAGAGATAGTAACGAGGAGAAAATATTGATTGTTTATCCGGGAAATCTAAGTGGATACGTTTATAATTTGACTAATGGTTATGGTATCTTTGGACCTACAATACCTTGGGCACAAAGGCCTTTCGTCAATATTACACAAATGACTCAAGAGTTGGCGGAGGACACCTACCAGACCGGTGCATGGTCTTCGTCTGACGGTGCCTACAACAATATGATGGTTTACAAATATATCGCGCAGACTAATGGCCGTAAGTTTTCGGGTATATCTCAGTTCTACAACTACCCGACCTTGTTAAACCTAGCAGTTCCGAGTTTGTTTTCTAATAAGTTTAAAGGTTACTCGGACTGGTACGTGCCGTCCCTTCAGGAAATGAAGATATTAACGGATAATGCCATTGTGATTGAAAGATCTTATGGTGAATTATCTCGTTTTTTGGGACCAAAAGACGAGGCGTTTGGTGAAGATAGACAGTTTATTTGGACCTCTACCGAGAAGCTGGACCATAACGCGTTTGATGAACATTTTTCGGCGCGTGCATGGGCGTACGATAAACGTAGCAACAAAATGGTTGCCAGGGCCAAAACATCCCAAGCAGAAGTTATTCTCGTCAGGACCGAGACCACGAATTGGATTCAAAATCCACAGAAAGAAACTTTGACACCTGTGGGTAATTCAATAATCTTGGGTACGAACTTATCAACACAAATAAACAAAACACCTTTCACCGCGTTGGTTACTATGTGTCTCGACGCGACAGACAAACTTTCATATAACGACAGCCGAATGCCTAACAGGTGGACAGACACAATCACATACGGGCTCACTTCATCCCGTAGTTTCTATGTGAATCCAGGCATTTACAACTCCGCGTTCGGTGGATACTTCAGTTTTTACGCTTTTAGTACCACCAGTGGTGACACCGTTGAGGGATCGATACTCAACCCGCGTTCTATGCGTGACAACGATCCATATTTTTCTGGGCTTGCAAATCCAATTTACCCTAATTTACAAGATAAGATTCGGGAGCACATAACGATGGAGTTCTGGACAAGGCCGAGAAAACCGAGTTATATTGGAAACTTCAGCTCGTATAATTTGACACTTGTCTCGTTTCCTTCATCATGGTATGGTACGAGCACAAATCCGAATATCGTTTTTGGATTCGACGAAACTGTGATGCAGGTTACTATTAGTATTGTCAATAACGCTGCAGGTTCGAAAAATTACATTCTACCGATGGCACAGGTGCTCAATAAATGGATTCACCTTGTTGTGTCGGCATGCTACAACGACGACACCATCGCACAAGAAGATAATGTTGTCGTGTGGATCAACGGTCAGAGACTGACTGCCAACTCGAACCTAATTGGCTTTCAGGGGGATCCGTCGCCGTTCAACTTGGGTTTTCAAACGGCGACGGTGGGTGAACCTGTAGATTTACCTAACCACGTTGGTACGCTAGTCGGTAAATTTACTTTAGGTGCGAATCAGGACTCGGAAAATCCTTTCAACTGGTCCGGATTCGATCTACCATCTCCTGAGATATTAGATGGTAGTTACTATAACGGTGACATTGCACTCTTCAGGACGTTCGACCGACTCTTGACGAATAGCGAGACTAATGATTTATACAATAGTAGGAAGGACATATATGTTGATACGAATGCCGGTACCACACACGCCATCGATCAAGGTCCAGGGCCTGGAACATTCTCGGTCGTGCAGAAGATGCAGCTTGCGTTACCAGGAAGGAAGAATATGAAGGTTCTAAGGTCGACTGCAAACGGAACGGCCTCGTGGGTCGAGAAGAACTACCTGTTCTACAGACCTGATAACAAAAGGGAGGTCGGAGAATACTACGGCGGAGGAATCATCGTGGCGGTAAACAACTATCCTGCCAACGTTTACAACTACACAATAATGTCATTAGATGACGTTGCCGGACCTTATCTCGGAACCTTCTCATTTGGTAGACCTACTCCGACAACAGAAACAAAGAACAACTTCATTATTCAGGACTGGGACCTGGCGGACGAGTTGACATACTTCCAGACGGGTGGTGGAACTGTACCTAACGCACCCAACTCGGCATATCCTCTTTTGGATTTATATAGACAGAGCTGGGTCTATGATCCGAATAACGACAGCTACTTTGGTCTCGGCCTTTACCCATGGGAGAAGGAAAACTACAACTATATACCGTTCGGATCGTGGAACTACGGCATACGTGCTATTCGTTATCAGAACGGAGTCACAACAATTTCCGGACTTCAGGAGTCTCAAAATCTTGCAACACCAGGAAATTTAAACAGTACTTTCAGAAGGCAAGTGCGTTCTACGTGGATACACAGGAACATAGGCTACAGATGGAGAGGTTATGACACCACAAGTATTATGGCTGCTCGCAGTATGTACGACGGAGTCGCGAACACAAACGCAATATTCGCATTAGGTGGTCCGACTTGGTCCGCTGCTGCGGCGTGTAGGTTGTTCTCAGTGGATAGATTTGCAGGTAGTCAGGGCTTTAGCGACTGGTATTTACCAGCAATCTACGAGCTCGAGTTGGCCTTCAAAAACCTATTGGCAATTAGTAGTAAGTCACCGAGGGCATCGGGTACGGCAGAGTTCACAGATGTTGTTCCTCAGTCGTATATACACGGTCGTCCTCTCGGTTTGGGTGGTACCTACTGGTCTTCAACCGACAGTGGTGAATCGGCTTGGGCATACACGTTCGGTAATAATATTGGATACCAGGCTTCAAACCAAGGTTATCTTGCAAGTTATGACGGTGGTTGGCCGAATATGACTGGTGCGTTTACGGCAACTAAGGATAAGAGGTTCTTCGTCCGTGCTTTCAGGAAGGTGAGTGTATTGGCTAACTACAAAACGTGGGGCGAACCGTCACCTAATGACGAACCGGCTGCGGACTGGTACATCGATCCTTTTGACGAGAAAAACTGGACACCGTACGCTGGACTGAAGAGGGACGCAGTAGTATTCAACGTCGATACGGATAGACCACCTTCCTACGATGGAAGGTTCAACGGTTGGTCAAGTGTCATCTATAACAGACAGAATGGTGTTTTTGGAACTCCTTCTACTGGAACTGTATTACAAGGTGTCACATGGTCTTCGACAGAGGTTGCACTATATTTCAACGGAACCTGGTCATCACCGGGTACACTTTTCAAAAGGAACTCATACATTGAGTTCAACGGACCGTTGTTTACCAACATACCGTCTACGACTGTGATAGAAGCTTGGGTCAAGCCGACACACGAAGTTTCGAGTATAACGAGTACACGTGGTATCGTCTGTACGCACGGATTTTCGGTTGACGACACCGATCCTATATATGCTAGCCGTGTATATGCAGGATACGCTGTTTCGTTATCCGCGAACGACGGATCAGATACATATGCTGTGGTATTTGAATATGGTAATGGTGCTGGCGGAGGATCTCAACACAGAAAGTCGTATTTCTCCGCGTCACGACCTGTAATCAAAGATAAGTGGAATCACATAGTTGTTCGATATACGCATAATACCTTAGATAAGGTGGGTGCCGTCTACCTATGGGTGAATGGTAAACGGGTAGGCTACCATATCATATCACTGGGAACTCCCGGAGTTTACTTCACAAGTGGTCTCTGGTCTACAGGATCTGCCGAAATGGTGGCACCACTTGACATTGGATTACAGGTTCCAAACACTAAGATGCTCATAGGCTGTCATTGGGTAGGCGCCAAATACGTCTTCGAAGGATGGATAGGCAAGGTGAGGGTGTACGCTGCTGGAAACTCTGTCATAACTGATGAAGAGGTCAGTAACAACTACGAGAAGGACAGAGTACGCTACGACGCTGCCAAGCCAGTGACCTACCCTGTTGCAGTAACTGTTAGTTATAGCGGAGCCGATCTCGTTCTACACCTAGACGCGAGCAGTTATCTCGGACTTGGTATATGGGGAGACCTGAGTGGCAATTTCAATGAAAGTACACTTAGTCAGACAAGAGTCAATAGTGATTCCACACCGACGTTCACATCTGTCGCGAATAGAGCAGGATTCTTAACGATGACATCAAACTGGTTCAATGTTCCTAGTAACTCGGTACTCTCAAACTTCAACGCAGGAATAACAATCATCGTGATTGCCGACTTCGGAAACGCCGACGCTGCAGAAAGGTTGATAGACTTCGGAAACGGACAGGGTGCTAACAACATACTCTTCGGACGAATCGGTACTGGAAATAACCTGATGTACCAGATATACAACGGTTCAACACTGACTTTGAATACGCAGCTCACTGGCGGTGTGATTCCTAACCAATGGGGTTTCTACGGAGTCAGGAATTCCAGTACTTCGACCAAGGTGTTCAACCAGTTTTCTTCTAGCACCACCAACACCACCAATCTTCCGCCGAACGTCACACGTAACAGCAACTTCATCGGTAAGAGTAACTGGACAGGTGACGCCAATTTTTCCGGAAAACTGGCGGTGGTTGCCGTCTGGAAACGTGCACTGACAGACAGAGAGATAGACGACTTTTACAGATTCTACAAAGATCGTTACGGATTATAGATTTTTTTCTTATATTAGCAGTATGAGAAAGGAACGACATAACATGAGTATAGGACGTGAAGAGGTTCTTAGAATAGAACGTTCAGTGTCCAGAGATTTAGAAATAGCGTCTGGGCTTCGTCAGTGCCACCACCGTGTGCACAAATCCGCGAAGACTTATACGAGAAAAGAAAAACACAAATTACAATATTGATACAAAAAATGCCACATTATGTGGCATTTTTTATTTAAAGCAACTGAGATCTCTCAGCTTCTCTATTGCATGTCTCTCGTCGAGTGGAACATCCTTAGGAACCTTGATAAGTATTTTGATGTAAAGATCGCCGAGTCCGAGGTGTACGTCAGGTATTCCCTTACTACCTATCCTAAGTTTGTGACCATGCTCAGTTCCTGGTTGAACGTTTACATTGATTGTTCCCTGTGGAGTTTCTACCTGTAGCTGGGCACCACATATAGCATCTATGACATTTATCTCTTTGTCTACTATTATGTTGTTACCTTCTCTTTGAAACGTGAAGTCCTGTTGTTCCTCGATTATAATGTAGAGGTCACCTGGTTGCCCACCTTTGACAGCGTTTCCGAATCCAGGCATATTCATTTGCATTCCGTTTGAAACTCCTGCAGGTATCTCGACATCCACAACCTGTTCTGTGTTTTTGATACCCTCTCCGTGACAGTCACCACATTTGTTAGTTACTTGTCTTCCAGTTCCTTGACAATCATTACAGGTTGCTTGTGTCCTCATCTGACCGAACGGTGTGTTCTGTACAACGATTCTTTGTCCCTGTCCGTTACATACGAGACACTTCCTAGCATCTGTTCCACCCTCTCCGTTACAAGTACCACAGGTTGTGTTTCTTTTGTATCGTAACTTCTTGACACTACCCTTCAGTATGTCCTGTATGTTGAGAGTAACCTTCATCCTTAGGTCCATACCACGTGCCTGTCTTCGTTGTCCACCACCGAACTGACTTCCACCGAAGATGTCACCGAACTGGCTGAATATATCGTCCATCGAGAAACCGTGACCTCCTCCACCGAACGGGTTACCTCCTCCTCTCGGATCTGCGGATCCATACCTGTCGTAGTTAGACTTCTTTCCACTATCGGAAAGGACGTCGTAGGCCTCTGCCGCATCCTTGAACTTTGCCTCTGCATCAGCGTTACCAGGGTTCTTGTCAGGGTGAAGCTCCATAGCCTTCTTACGGTATGCCTTTTTTATTTGGTCTTCTGTAGCGTTCTTATCGACGCCGAGTATGTTATAATAGTCCTTGCTCATCTCTTTTTATTGCAATTTTTTTTTCTATTTATTAGGAAACCAGAGTTCTTTCTCCCAGTCAGGTCTGTGTATGCCCCAGAGCTCGCTTGCCTTTGCCTTACGGAGGTATCGGTTAATGTTGAAGGCAGAGTACGATTTTATAAGCTCCTCTGCGGAGTCTCCTTTCTTCCTCGAGAACTGCCACCACTTCTTCTTGTTGGCGGGCATATTGCCGACCGGAACCACGAACGTCTTAGACGGCTTCGAGTTGGGGCTTGACGTGTGTATCATCTCTTTATCCTTAGTTTTTCGTATGCTTCAGGATCCACGACGATGTTGTTGTAGCTTCCTGGTTGTCTATCTTCGTTAAGATATTCGTGTGCTAATTGATTCACTGCGACGTTGTCTGTATCTATGTCAGAGTAGTGTATGTGTTCAAATGCTTCCATCAACTCTTCACGGTCTTCCTCGGTCGGTACCACAATCACGTATTTGGTCCACTTCACGTTAGCGAGCTCCTCCTTGGTCAGGTAAGGAGTTTCGTTCTCTGGACTTTTGAAGTCCTCGTATCTTTTCATTTTTCTCATTTCAGTAGGTTGTCTATTATCAGTTCTCTTCTTATACAGTTCGCACTATCCTCGAAGATGATGTCGGTATTCTTGTTGTACCGTATGAAGAAGTCTGGTCCGACGTAGTGTTCATTGTAGTCGGATCTTCGCATCAGTCGCATTATGGGTAGCTCGTCGATTATTTCCTTGAAGAGATCTTCTACCTTCTCGAAGGTCGTGAGGTCGTTATCCTCTATTCTTTCACACAGCCAGTCCATAATTGGTGCAACAATGGTATTGACGTTCTCCCTGTACTTCGGTGTGTCCACGTATTCGGACACATCTAAATGCCATTTAATTTTCATCTCAACGTGTTTTGTATCCTTAGGTCTCTTAGTATTTCGGTCTGCTCTTGTTTAGTGTGTCCCTGACACTCCTTTATCAACATATTGACATAGTTCTGTGTTATCAGTGTCATCGTCTCAGATGTTTTGTCGAGGTATTCGAACCTGTCGAGTAATCCGTCCGCGTCTGCTGTCCATTCCGATATTGTGTCCAAGAAGTGGTCAATGTTCCACTTCAGTGCGAGCATCTCCCTCCGAGGATCACCCGGTGTGATTTTGAATAGAGCTGGTGGCTTTAACACTATTCTTTCCCATGCGTCATATACACATCTGACGAGAAGTTCCTCTACTGCATCATCGTCACCTTCGTGTAGGTATCCTGACAATGGACCTTCTCTGAATAGTTCTTTGCGGTCGTCTATCAGGTATTCGAGGTCCTTCTCTATCTGATCACGTAGTGTATCGTCGGAGACCTTGGATGTGTACGCTTCAATCAGGCCGTTGGCGAAGTACGCACGATTTATTCCGTCCGCGAACTTGTCGTCACGTGACCTTGCCTTCATTACCCAAGTACTATTTTAGGATATCTGAAAGGCTTACCTGCAAGTGTATAACCTTTGGATATAACGTCAATCACGTTCTTACCCTCACCGATAACAGTTACTACTTCGTGTAGATCCTCGTCGTAGGTCTCAGTTTGCACCGTCTCGATACCTTGGTTCTTCAGGAAAGTGTCGAGCTTTCCAGCGATGAGTTGAACTCCTTCTTTAGCGGACTCGTCCTTTATGTTCTTCACTGCGAGTGCGATGTCGTTGTCCATATCGAGGATTGCTGTCAACATACTCACTTTCGTGTTGTTGCGGATCTCTTCCTTCTCTTTGATTGCTCTCTTCTTGTAGTTCTCGAAGTCTGCGTAGAGTAGCATATACTTCTCCTCTGCCTCTCTCAGTTTATCCTCGAGATTTGTTTGTTCATCCTGTTGTTCCAGGACTTGCTCAACGGCGGTATCCTCTACCACCTCGATACTCTTGTCTTTCTCTTTTGC
>Ga0209107_10000645_pt1 | contig 20095 bp, 17 predicted proteins | sample LakErihyJuly2011_2_FD_187460 | JGI IMG/M metagenome (GOLD analysis project Ga0209107, IMG submission 187460) | Freshwater microbial communities from dead zone in Lake Erie, Canada - CCB hypolimnion July 2011 (SPAdes) (version 2) | ecosystem: Environmental > Aquatic > Freshwater > Lentic >...
AAAAACAAGTTACTACTCAAACAGAGAAAGAAGTAGAAAAAGTTTTTGATACAGAATTAGAAGAATACTTGAAACAGATAGAAACAAATGCTGATAATGAAGTAAAAATTATTGAAACAGAGAAAGAAGTAGAAAAAGTTTTTGATACAGAATTAGAAGAATACTTGAAACAGATAGAAACAAATGCTGATAATGAAGTAAAAATTATTGAAACAAAAGTAGAAAAAATTTTTGAAAAAGAAGTAAAAGAGATGTTAACTCCTCAAAAAAATCTAGTATATAATTTATGTATTATTCAATAAAATCCTGGTTATAATTTAAATTATAGAACTTTTTTAGTTTATTTAAAAACAAAATTTAATAAAAATGAAATGGTTAATTTATGGAAGTAAAGGATGGATTGGTAGTATGGTGAAAGTTTATTTAGAAAATTTAGGAGAAACTTTTATAGAATCTGTGTCTAGAGCAGATGATGAAAAATCAGTTGAACTAGAAATTCAAACTAATAATATAGATCGAATTTTATGTTTTATTGGAAGAACACATGGACCTGGACATTCTACAATTGATTATTTAGAACAAAAAGGTAAACTAGTTGAAAATATAAGAGATAATTTATTTTCACCACTTGTATTAGCTATTATAGGCAAAAAATATGGAATTCATGTAACTTATCTTGGAACAGGCTGTATTTTTTCATATAACAATGATAAAGACTTATTTACAGAAGAAGATTTACCAAATTTTTTTGGAAGTGGATATTCTACAGTAAAGGGATTTACGGATAGATTAATGCATTTTTTTAATGATTCAGTTTTAAATTTAAGAATAAGAATGCCAATTGTAGGGTATCATAATCCTAGAAATTTTATTACTAAAATCACAAGTTATTCTAAAATTTGTAGTATTCAAAACAGTATGACAGTATTAGAAGATATGATACCTGTATTAGTTAGTTTATCAAAACAAAAAATAACTGGAACTATTAATTTAACAAATCCAGGAACAATTGAACATAATGAAATACTACAGATGTATAAAGATTATGTTGACCCAGCATTTGTATGGAATAATTTTACTTTAGAAGAACAATCAAAAATTCTGTTATCGGAGAGATCAAATAATGAACTAGACTCAACTTTATTAAAAAAGTTTTATCCTAATATCAAAGATATTAAAAAAAGCTGTAAAGATTTATTACAAAACTGGGATAAAAGTTTTTTGAAATATTAATTAAATTAATAATTTAATTAATTCTTTAATCTTTTCTTTTCAAAAAACTTTCATGTATTTTTGAATTTATATGTCGATTCATTGCATGTTTTATGACATATAATCCACACTCACATTTAATTTTTTCTTTAGTTTTTGGCTTAGCTTTTTCTGGTTTAGTTTCTTCTAGATTAGTTTCTTCTAGATTAGTTTCTTCTAGATTAGTTTCTTCTGGTTTAGTTTCTTCTGGTTTAGTTTCTTCTGGTTTAGTTTCTTCTGGTTTAGTTTCTTCTAGATTAGTTTCTTCTATAGATTTTTTATTATCTAATTTATTTTTATGACTAGTCGTTCTTTTATGTCTACTTAGACATGAATTATTTACTATTACTCCACATTCACATTCCACATTAATTCTTTGTTTTTCTAAAATTTGAGCTCTATTTTTTTCATGATATTCTTTATTTTTTATTACTAGTTCTTCTTTATGAATTTCTTTCCAACACTTTATTTTTTTCGTCAATTCTTCTTTATTTTCTTCACGATACACTTTTTGTTGTTCAGATATTTTATCAATATTTTCTTCACGATATACTTTGTTCTTTGTAAGTAATTCTTCTTTATTTTTTTCATAATACTGTTTATTTTGTTCGGTTAATTTTTCTGGATTATTTTCTCGAAAAAATTTCCTTTGTTCTGCTATTTGTTCGCTATTATCTTCATTATATATATCTATTGATTCATCAGCCGAATAATTTTCTACATCAACATCATGATCAACATCTTTTAATAAATTAATAACATCTTCAATTGGTTTTGTAAATAATGAAATATCTTTTCCTTCAGGAAGTACGAAACGATCTCGACACGTTATCTCTCTATATTTACTTAATATTGTTAAAACCATAAGTTCTACTAAACGCATCTGCGATGCTGAATTACACTCCTTTATAAAAATAACATCATGTTCTACGGTTCTATTATGACTACTCAGACGGTCAATAAAATTTACAGCTTTACCTATCAAATAAATTCGTTCAGGTAAATGATAACGTGAAGTTATAATATAAATAACATTTTTATCTTTATATGGAACACGTGGACGACAACGTAAAATTTTATTCTGTAACAGGATCTTTTCCTTTTCAATTTGTATAATTTCTTTAGACTTTATATCTAATTCATTTTTTTGTTCTTCTAGAATACATTGTTTTTCATTAAGCTTTTGTTTATATTCTTGTAAAATGTATTCTCCACTTTTTCTGATTGATGGTAAAACTTCTTCACATACCCATTCTTGAAATTTTTCTGCAATAGACTTGTCTGTTCTCATAATTAATTTATAAAGACCAGATTCATTTATAATATTCATATTTTGCTCACCACCAGGGGTGAGCAACGGTTGCTCACCCTTCCATTTATCAGGGATAATCCTTAAACAACTACGATTATCTTTTATATCTAGAATTTTACAAATATCTTTTACAACAAACCATGGGTCATTTGTTGTTCCTACGATTCTAATTTCATTATTATTATATATCATTTTTTTATTTATTAAATCCATCCTTTCCTTTTATTATTAATTTGTTTTTTAAAATAAGGATTGTTAAAAAACACACCCCCCTTTAACTAATATTTTAAACCTATGTTAGTCATATAATAAATTTTCAATTTAATTTATTAAACTAGTATAAACCTTATAAAATTTAATTGAAAATTTTATAATTTAATTTAATCATCTGATTTTTGCTCTAAATCATTTTCACCTACAACAAATGCATTTCCTTGTTCAATATCTTCATCTAAAGATACTGACCTCTTACCTTTCCATATACCACGTCGTTCTGGTTCTCCCCATGCTTTAATACAGTATTCTTTGACATCTGATTTAGGAGGAATTGTTTGACCAGGATGAGAATCTTTAAACCATTCTTTAAATCCTACATAAATTTCGTCGATACTTACCTTAGAATCTGGTTCATCTACAATACGTTCATCAATAAATTGTCTGTAAAGATCATTTTTCTTTCTATATAATTCAGTTGCCATGGTAACTTTTTCTGGTTCTACTAATTTATAACCTTTTTTACGATGATTTAACAGTACCCATGCAAATGGTTTAATCATATCAGGAATTTTTTCCATAAAATAAGGATCTTTTGGAAACCTTTTTTGTAATAATTGTTCTTCAACCGTAATTGGAGCATTGTTAACAAAGGTTGATTCGAACGGAACTACCCTAATTCTGTTCCATGTGGCCTTGTCACTATAAGGAATACTAGGAGGGTCGTTACAGATAACAACAAGCTTGAACATAGGTTCAATTTCTGCACCATTTTGGAATAGGCCACGAGCGTAAAAAGTATCGTTACCTGACAATTCTTTTAAAATACCAATGTTAATAACATCTTTTTTATCAGGTTCTTGTAAAATTGCCCAACGTACACCGTTTCCTGCTCGTGCAAGTTCGGGACTTGCAGCGCTACTAATAGACCTTTTACCAACTATTAATGAAGTAGGTAATTTGATTGCATATTCACCTAACATTTTTTCAAAAATAGTTTGAGTAACACTTTTGGCATTATCACCGTCACCACTCCAAAATAAAACATGTTTTTTTTGATTACCACCGACAAATACTTCACTTGAAACATTGATGAAATAGTCGCGTACATCACGATCTGGGAAAACTTTTTCTAAAAAGTTGTGTACATCTTTAACTAAATGATGATTTTCATCATATTCAGAATAATCGATAGGCATTTGTAAAGATATATAATCTTCAGGAATTCCAGCACGAAATACATGATTTTTAAGATCATATACGCCATTTTTAAAGCCAATTAGCCAAGCATTTTTATCTATTTTTTGTAAGAATTTTTCATCATAAAAGACTTCTTTACATTCTTTCATAATATTTGTTTTAAATGATGAGTTTTTCAAGTTTGAGATTAGTTTAAATACTTGTCTATGTTTTTGTAAATAAAGATCTTTTTGATTTGTATCAACATTACGTGACATTGTTCCCATGATTTCTTTTGCAATTAATTGAAATTTTTCAACAAATTCTTCTGATAGTTTTTGACGAAGAAAGATACCGTCTTCAATACGACACCATTTATGATTTTTATATTGAAACCATACATTATTAACAATGCTTGCGCATACGAATTCTGTTCCATATTTTTCATAACATGCTTTTGCAAGATCATTATGACTACAATTAACTATATTATCTTCATTGATATATTTTTTTGAACATTCTTCTGTGAATTTATTATATAAATTTGGATTATCTAATTTTGCAAAATGATGTAATGTACCGATTGTGATTGATCTTTTTTCCATTTTTTCCCATAAATTGATACATCCATGTTGATCAAATTTTTCAGAACATCTTGAACTAAATTCTAGCCATAATTCAAGGCCTTCATTTGAAGCATCAGATATGTTAAAAAGAGTCCATCCAATTTGTAGCCAATCAGAATATGATTCTGCACGTTGATCTGAGATAAATTCTAATAATTTTTTAGCTTTTGATAATGTTTCTGATAAATTTTGTGTTTTAAATTCTCTTTTTTTATCTTTAGAATTATCTATTTTAATAGGACTAGGTAAATTTGGACGCATTTCACAAACTTCACGTTGCCATGGAACAATGCTAAATATGCGAGGTAAATAGAATTCGTATTTATTTTTTAAATCAATTTCTATTTCTTCTGCTGTATAAATTTTATAATTTTTAAGAGCATCTTCTAAACTGATAATATCTCTTTCTTCATTATAAATTTTTGTAAAAATGTATGGATTCATTCCTTCGTTTTTTATACTTCCATAAAGTAACCATGGTGCTTTTGTGTATCCTTTATCAACTAAATCTCCAGATTTTTCAAAACCTAAAGGTTTAAAAGTCATATCTTTATCGATACATTTTTTAACTCTTGGAAGTAAGTGATTTTCATGATCATTTTTATTAATAAAAGTATATGGAAAATGAAGATGAAATCCATTTTTTAAATATTCCTTTTCACCTACTTTAATTCGGTAAGCAGGTTTTTCTAAAACAAAACAATATAAATGTTCGGGTCTATAATCATTTAAAATATTTTTAAGAGTATCTTGGTAGTTACGTATGACGTTTTCAAGTTGATAGGTAGTATATAAACATGTAACATCTTTATCTTCTGTAAATTCAACCTTAATATCGACATCTACTAATATAGGTAAATAAGATTGTGGTTTTTCGGCAATTCCGTATTCTATGTTTTCTTTATTAAAAATGTCATTACAATAAGAATTCCAAAAAGACTCAGAAATATGTTTACTAATTTGAAATTTTCCTTTTGGATGTATCATACTGACATGTGTATGATAATCACCAGTTACTCTATTATTTTCCAAAAATTCAGAAACTGACATCTTTATTTAATCAAATTTCTTTTTAATTATAAAATCAATTTTAATTAAAAAATTTATTCAAGGCTTTTTACCTCTATTTAAAAATAACATATTCTTTCATTAACTTTTTTAATTCAGTCTCATCTGCTTCGATAATATTATCATTGTTTCGAAGATTTTCAAATAAAAAAGATATTTTTTTATTGTTTATATATCTTTCATTTACGTAATTTAATGGTACATAATAATATATAGGTTGATATAAATGAGTGTTATTTACACGATTAGCATAAACAGAAAGAATTTTGATATAAATAATAGATAAACGAACTTCTTTTATATTTTTAAGAAAAGTAATATTTTTTGGGTAAGAAGAGTATAGATTTGAATGTGTTAATAATTTTGAATTTTTCATACATTTTATGAGTGAAGATATAGTTGAATTATACATTTTATTAATATTTTAATTTTTAAAATGTTAATAATTATATTCTATACTATATTTAAAAAATTAAAATAATAATAAAATAAAGATGTCTAATGAATATTCTGTTCAACATAGCTTAACTTCTCCTTTAGATAAAAATGAAACTGATCCAAAAAGCTTCAAGTTAGGAAATCCATCTTTGTCTGATGAAGAGACAGTTCATGCAATGAAAGAATTAAATGTCAAAGATTTTGTTGAAAAATTTCCTCGTTTTGAAAAGTTTTATGCTGATCCTAAACATGAAAATCAAGTACATTGTCTAGTTTCTTTTTTTCCTGCTAAAGGCGCAAAGCCAGATGAAGATGGTGTTTTTGGCATGTTGAAAGTTCGTGGTACTTTTCAAACACAAGATGAAGCTGATTTAAAAGCCGAATATTTAATTCGAAATGTCGACAGTTTTCATAGTATTTATCATACATACGTAGGTCGTCCTTTTCCTCTTGCTGAAACTAAAAAATATATTTGTGAGACTAAAGACATTGATATTAAGAAAAAAGTAGTTGAAACTACATCTGAAGAAGTACGTAAGAAACGAGATGAAGAAAAACAGGCTATGGAAGAAATTAAAGATCGTGAGAAAGAATTATTGGCAGATGTTGCAAAATCTGATATTGATCCTTATGATCGATACATTGAATTGATGGTAAAGAAGGCTCAATTAACATGGACTTATCATTCTACTATGAAAAAGATGGATGAAATGAAAGCTAATATTTTAAAATCACGTGATGAACTTAAGGAGTTACGTGAAAAGGACGAAGATTATCATACTAAATTTTTTAGTCGTTACATGGATGCACGTAAGTCATCAGGTTTACCTGATACGGATGATTCATTTATTAAGTATATGTGTGAAGATATTGATGTAGGGTTTTAAAGTTCTTATAATTTAAATTAAATTATAAGATTAAGATAAGATTAAGATATTTTTAAGTGTGTTTAATATTTTTAGAGGAGGCTCTGGAAGCAATTCCAATTCTTCTTTATCTTTTTGATAAATTTCTTTACTTAAAAATTTTAATGTTTTAATGTTAGAATTATGGTTAATGATTGCTAATGGTGAAAGATTTCTTAGTATACTGCCATACTTCTTTGCAAATTCTTTTTCATTTTGAATCGTATAAGGTTGTTCGTATAAAAGAATATCACGTACCATATATCTTATGCATACCAATTTTTCATTACGAAGATCCGAATTTCCTTGTAAAATAGAAAGAATTTTACTAGGTATAGAAAAAGTATGATCATTATATTTTGATAGACTAAAATTAGGATTATAATAAGGAGAAGCTACGAGTTTTGATAAAAATTTCAATTTTTCAAAATCTTTGTTACATATCTTACAAAATACAGTATTAGTGTTTGATGGATTAGTCTCAATAAAATGACCGCATGTAGGTGTTTCTTGTTTAATTTGTTTATATTCCATTTGAGTTTCAAGACGTTTAATAACACGATCACAGTTTCTTATTTCTATAAAATATTCATTCGTATCATTTTTTTTACAGGTTTCAATGAAATGCTTTAAATTATTCATGATTTTATAGATTTGATTGACGCTATGGATATAATAGATGTAATTTACAAGAAAATTATCAATAACATACATTACTTGATGTTCAATTTTATCAATATATTCTATGATATGATTATGACTATCTTGAGAAACAATTATATCATAATAAAATAAAGGATTTACGTAAATATAATCTTTATGTGATTTAATGCCATCAATATTTTTAATGTCAATAGATGAAGATTTTGGTAAACTTTCAAGATAGATGAAATAATCACATGGCTCAAATGATTCTAAATCACATTTATTTTTATAAACGATCTCGTTATACTTTTTATTTATGTTTAAAAAATTGGTTAATTCTTCAAATGTTGTGATTTTTTTAGAATAAAAGTCTGTTTCTGTTATAAAATTAATTATGTATAATAATATCGATAGTTCCTTCTCATTTATTTTTCTTAAAGAAAACTCATAAACACTATTAATAACCATACAAAAACAATCTTGAAATGTACTTGAACTAAATCGATTCACTATCCCATAGTGAATCTCGTCAATAATAGCATGACTTCGATCGTAATCAATAATAATAGGTAAAATTGTTGTTTCAATCACATAAACTTGATCCTTGAATTGATAAATAAAACTTTCTTTTTTAGGAAGAGTTTTAATTATAATATTCCAAGATGTTAAATCATTGTGAACAAACCCATATTTTTCTTGAGCAACTGATAGACTTAAAAATAAAATTTTTATAACAGCAATAAAATCTTCAATTGAACATTTTTTAATATATTCACTGAAAATAATACCATCAATATGCTCAGTAAATAAGACCGAATTATCTAAACCAAAAGTATACTTAAAATTTGGGATTTCACGTAAGAGTTTATTAACACAATTTAAACCAATGAATGTTTCATTAACCAACTCACACTTTCTTTTTGATGTTTTTGTGTTAAGTAATAGTTTATCCAAATAATAAGTATGTATTATACTATCTTTACTTTTATGAATTTCTTTTTTATTTAAAAGTTGATCAAGTGGCATATTATGACGATTTAGAAATATTTCTAATCCTCCCATTGAATTGATATTTCTTTTATTGAATGGATATACAAGTTTTATGTCGATAGGTGTAACTGAATTAGATAAATTTTCAAGTTGTTTTTGATAGATAATATCTTTTATACTTTTATAGTTATAATAATAAGTTCCTATAACATTCTTAATATTGAAGAATAAAATCTGAACATAATCAAGAATTCCCTTTTCAGTTAGATATGTATCATAAAATAGTCTTGCATTAGACGCTATTTCTTTACATTTTTCGTCATTTTCACGACACCATCGAATCTGTTCAAATAAATTTGATAAGTCTTCTTTAATAGGTACATAGTGTACATATTCTTTTAAAAATTTTCTAAACCATACTCTATACTTGCTATCTTGTAATAAAATAACTGAACCCATAGATAATTCAAGTGATAAACGGAATGCTGAAACATGTCCGTCAACATTTATAATATATTTATAATTAGATTGTTGTAAAGGTGATAAAAATTGTGCTAGTTTAAAATCAAAATTATTTGGATTAATTAGTTCTAAAAATTCATGATTCATAATTTTTCTAGGACGACAATTCCATTTTGTAATTCCTGCATCTAATAATGGAAACCCATCTTCAACCGGAGAGTTTTTTGATAAAGATGCTAGTTTTAAACGAGGATTTGTATCAACAGTTACTCCACAACCAGTAGATGCTCCTCTAAAAACAGCTGTTGGTTTTTTTGAATCCCAATTATTATTAAAATTATATTTATATTCTTTAAAATCAGGAGCAAATAATTTAGAATGTTCTTGATGACTAACACGTGCCCAATCTTCCATTGTAGGAAATGGTATATCTGCATTTGTATTTGTTGTAACCATTGATAATATTGGACAATATTTTTTATATCGATGACTAATTAAAGGAAATTTTTCACTATCAAAAATATGATCATATGGTTCCGTATCATCACGTTTTATAAGAGGAAAATCACGACGATTAAAAAATAATTCTATATCAGGAACTACTCTTTTTTCACATAAAGTAAGTAATAAATCTTTTAAATTTGGTATACATCTATCATTTTCACCTGTTGGAAACTCGCTTCTAATTAAACAGTTATTTGCGTACCATTTACTTACATACGAATTTACTTGTCCTGGTTTAATATTATACCCTTGTATTTTACTTGCATAAATCATAAATTCTTTGATATCATGAAAAGAATTGTTCACTTTAATACGATTACTCCATTCATTTATATAATTATGTTTACTAAAAGGTAAAAAAACATCTAATTTATTATCTTTAATTTTAATAAAAACTCCTTTTTTAAATTTTTCAAAAATATATAAAAATGTTTCATCGATTGCTTCTGTTGTAATATTAGAATATTTTTTCCAATCAAGATTTTCACCAATACTTTCTTCATTCCAAACATTTAAAGATTTATCAAAAAATGGGTTTGGATTAATTCCATTTGTAGGATCACGATACATGTTAAATTGTTCAATATCACCAGCAGTAAAATGTGTTTGCATAAAATCAATATAACGTGGATTTGTGCTATATTTTTTATTTTCTTTTTCTTTTGACATAAAAAAGTTTGGAACTTTTTGAAATTCATCTGTGGTTGTCATTCTTTTTATATTTATCGGAATATAAAAAAAAGATCAATTTTATATAGTTATTTAACTAATTAAATAACTATACAAAATGGAATTATTTTTAGAAAAAATTAAAAAATATGGAGAACATAAGAACAATCGACTTGTATTATTTGGAGATCAATTTGAATTTGATTTGTCAAAAAGCTTCCCTTTAATAAACACAAATTTTTCTTATATTTTAGATAAAATTTTAGAATTTAAAATTGAATATCCGAGTAATTTAGAAAGTGTTTTTATGTTACAAAATTTTTCATTAAATCCTACTACTGAAACATTTCAGTTATATGTTAAAAATAACTCAGTATTAGAAGGAAAAATTTCTATTAAAATATGTGACGCTTATAATAGGTTACCATTACGTATTGGTATATACTCTTTGTTATTATATTTAATTTCTCACATGTTAAATTATAAGGTTGGACGAATTATATGCAGTATGGGAGAAACATATCTTTTATTGAAAGATTTAGATAAAGAATTAAATGTTAATAAATTAAACCTTGCAATAGTAAAAAAATGTGAAATCTTTGAAGATTTTACATTAGATTGTTTTAGATATTAAATTTATTCGTCATCAGATAAGTAACAATGACCTAAGCAAGCACCTACAACAGCACAACCAAGACCAATAGGAAGAACTAGTTCTAAACCAAATCTTCTCATGTTAAGTTTCTTTAAGCCATCTTGTAAATCAACATAACGAGCTAAACTAACATTTTCTTTAGACATAGCCATTAAATAAAGGCCTGCTAATACAAGAACAGCAACAAGGAGACCGTAAGCCATGCCTTTTAAGAGTTTGGGTTTAACTAAATCACTGCCACCGAAATGAGAAGTAGGAGTAAATTTATAGCTGGGTACTAAACGATATACCATTTTTATATCTTTCAAGATAAAATTTATTTTTTTTTAGAAATTAATTCGATTTAAATCTGTTTCTAAAAACCCATATGTTTCATACCATTTTTCACCGTAAGAGTTTTTCATCATATCTTTTTCTTGTCCTGATAAATAAGATGGATGTAAACCAGATAATAACATTACTTTAACTTGAGCAACATTTTCAAGTTCTACCGCATCTGCATTTTCAGTAGTTAATTTTCCTTGACTATTGATATTCTCAAATGAAATAGAATTATACATTTCTTCTCCTATTTTAGCATATCTTTTCTTATCTTCTTCAGATAAATTTTCAGCTATTTCTTTTAATCTTTTTTCATTAAAAAGAGGGTCAGCATTTAAAATTTTATCAAGTTTAGATTCTTCCGAATCTGACATTTTATATAAATTTGATTTATTTAAATTGAAAACAAAATTAAATAAAAAATGAATTTTGAAAAAGAAATTCAAGCAAGCATTATTATTAAACAAATGTTAACTGACAGATGTTACACTTTAGAAGAAGATTCAAAAGAAGATTTTATTATAAAAGCTAATTCGACAAAGCATAAAATTATTTGTTTTATTTGTAAAGAAGATAAACTTTCTATTCAAGGAATTAAAGAATTTGTATCAATCATGAATAAAGAAAATTGTAATCGATGTATAATTGTTTATCGTGAAAGCGTTACTTCAAGTGCAAAAAAATCACTAGATATCATGGAATATAACATTGAACTATTTTGTTTAAGCGAATTACAATTTAATATAACAGAACATCGTCTTGTCCCTAAACATGAAAAAGTAACAAAAGAAGAAAAAGAAATGTTAGATAAACAATATAAAAATAGATTACCTGTTATATTACACACAGATCCTGTTAGTCGTTTTTACTTCTTTCAACGTGGTGAATATATTCGAATCACACGAAAAGATGGAGCTGTCTTGTATCGCATTGTAAAATAATTATTTAATTAAAAAATTAAATAATGATACGCCTAGAAGTGGGATCGAACCACTGACCTTGTGCTTAACAGGCACACGCTGACTGCCAACTGAGCTATCCAGGCATATATGTATGTATACACATCTTTAAATAGACATTTATTTTTTTACATAAACATTTTTATCAATTTCATCATATCTTTTTCAATTTCATAATAAGAAAATAAGTAATCTTTTAACCATAATTGATTCTTGTATAATTCATTTTTTATTGTAAATTGTATACATAAAAACTTTTTATTTTTTGCTTTATTTCCAATCATATTCTTTTCAATTAAAACTTTTTCTGGTATAACAAAAAAGAATTTTTTATCAGAACACTGTAACCAGTAAAAATCGTTATCTCCTTTTTCATAGTTACAAAAAGAACGTTTTTTATCTATCTTTCCATTATTTTTATAAATACAAAAGCTATATCTTTTACGTTTTTCATTTATTTGACAAACTTTTTCCTGTATTTTATACTTACCAATTTTAAAATCATAAACTGTCCCTTCCATCTCATCATATTCAAATTTTAAAAAATTAATCTTTTCTTCTCTATATTTTCTAAATTCTTTTTCTCGTTGCTGGTATATACATACAGGTATATTTAATGAGTCAAAAGAATGCTTGCTATTTTTATCGTATAAATCACTTAATTTTTTATTAATAGGACAGTCATCTGTAATTTTATAGATATTATATTTTGATTTTTTAAACCCAATACTAATTCTTTTATGATCATTTAATGTATTTTCAGGAATAATCCATGATTGGTTATCATCACAACTATAAAGTAAAATGATACAATTTTTATATTCTGATTGTAAATGAAATTGATAAGTTAGATTTCTACATTTTGTTGTTTTAACTTGGATTCCAACCCATTTATCTTCAATACATTTTTTTGATCTAAAAATAAGATCAATATTACAACCATCAAATGCTTTTATAATTTCAAAATCATTTACTAATAATTCTTGTATTTTTTTAATAACACTAAATTCTTGTTCAATAGTAGAAAGTTTTGATAATTCATTATTCTTTATCTTCTCTTTTTTATTCATAGTAGTTTCTTTGGTTTTACATATAGGACATATGACACCTGTTCCTCTATACTTGAACACATTATAAAAAACAGTATGTTCATGGCTACAAGATGCAATATAAGTTAGTTTAAAATTGAAAGCTTTTGATATTTTTATGAGTTCATCGTATTCATTTTTTGTTGTTAATAATTTACATTTTTTTAAAAAAAAATCTTCTACAATACTTTGATATGTACTCATTTTTATTAATTTTCTATTACTAAATTATTTTTTTATCAATTTTATTTACAGTCATTAACAGAGCAAATATCACAAATAGGTTTATTATAAGCAGAATCAAACAAAGAATAATTAAATTCTTTCATTGATTTATCAGCATTTGATAAACTATTGTAATTATTCATCTCATAGGATACTTTTGTTTTAATAATAGGATCACTAAGAGGAACTTTAAAATCTGTGTACCCAAATTTCCCTTTTGTGTACGTATTCAAATTAACATAATAACATATTGTTGGTGTACTCGTTACATACGACATATTTTATTAGAGTAAATAAATTAAAATCTTGAAAACTGTGTATCATTCATATATTTTCTAATTTTTTCTTTATGCGAATCAACTCTTACAGGAATTTCACTTCTATCTATTTTAGGAACTACTCCCTCATTCATAAATTCACCTTTTTTAATTACTTCTGGTAATTTATATTCACGAGATGAACTATAATTAAAGTTATCCATATCTTCAATTTTTGTTACATTTCTTAGAGAATTTGTTTGAGGTAAATTATGTCTTAATTCAATCGTATTTTTATGTTCAACTCTTTTATAAACAGTTGGATCATTTAATACAGCTGTAGTTGTGTACCTAGGCATATGATGTTGTAATTCAAACTCTGGTATTTCTGTTAATAATGTATAGCCTGTATTTTTACCAGACTCAAGTTCATATTGAGAAATATCTTTTACACTTGTCTTATTATTAGTCTGTAATTCATCTAATGTCTTTGTATTTATATTTCTACCTTTATTCGTATTTGTTTCATAATACTCTTTTTCAAGAATATATTTATCTTCATCAATTTCAATTCCTTCTAACCCTTGATTACGAAATTCAGATGGATTTGAACCTGCTTCGTAATAGTTTTTATCTTGGATATAATTTTTCTCATTAATAGACATATTTGATAAATTATGAGAACGACTGCTTTGTTTATTCGTAATTGCATTTACTTGTTCATATTTTTCTTGAATACCCTTATAAAGATCTACATTTTCTCTTGTAAAATTAGAATGATCTAAAGAACGAGTTCCAGATGATGCATTTAGAACATTTATATGTTTTTCATTAATTGAATTTTGCATCTTATAATTTTCTAAAATTGGTTTTTCAACTTTAACAGACAAATTTGGTTTAATAAGATCATCTGTTTTTAAAAGTAAATCTTTAATCATACGAAACTTTGTTGGAAGATATTTCTTTTTGGCATAATCAATAAATCCTGGATTAGTTAATGCTTGAAACCATGCACGAGGTTGCCTTGATAATGGTAATAGATCATATTGAGACCGAATAGGAGGACGAAAAGCACCCTTGTCTGCTATTCTATAAGGTAAAAATGCTTGTGAACCACGATTTAAATGTCCTTGTGATGCATTATTTCCATATCCAAATGTAGATGCTGTAAACGACCCAGCATTATTAGAATTGTTATCATAAGATACTGAAACCATTGGATTAACACCTCTGCTATAAACACTAATTCCTTCTGACATACGATCTGAACTATCATCAATTAAATCATTAAAATTATTATTCTGGAATACCTTATCAATACGTTTTGTAAAAATTGATTTAGGGGGGTCTCTTAAAATATTTAATGACCCATTGAATCCTTCGACTGATGGAAGAGTTAATTTTTCAAGTTTAGGATATTGAATTGCCATTTATATAAAAGATTAAATTCTTTTATATCTAATAAAATGAGACGAACATTGACAACTTTTATATTACTTTTAGTAATTTTAGTGTTTACCTTTTACATGTCAAAAATAGAGTCACCAAAAAAACAAACAAATTTATTGGCACAAACTCCTAATATTAATCTTCAACTTTTAGAAAAATACAATATGAATAAAAATGAAATTGAAAAATATCGTATCGGTGTCCCTTTAAATGAATACAATAATCCAAATAAGCCTTACTCAAACTCTTACCCTCTTCATCCAAAGGAATTTATACCTGGGTACAGACAACCTATTGACGGAATTGTTCCAGGCGATTATAAACCTACTTTAGATAAAACAAATAAAATGTTTTGTACAGATTGTATGGATAAAACAGACGATTATTATGTAGATTTACTCAATTTAAAATAAGTCTAATCACTCTTTACATCAAATCTTTGATCATGAAAATCCCAATAATCATCGCACCCAAGTCTAAAATTTTCAGGTACTGGTTTCGCCTTATACCAAAAAACACAATCTTCCATCTTATTAGAGGTTGTCGCATTGTGGATGTATACTGCGCTATAATCATCAGTAAGTTGATCCAGTATATCACAAAATAATGCAAAATCAGGGATAACACCTGCAAAATTATCGTGTAAAATTTTTCTATTACGCAAGTTAGTTTCTCGTAGAATAAAAGTACCGTCGATATTTGTACGAATTGCGGGTTTAATATCTAAAGCATACTGTAAGCTGAGGACAAACCACATCTTCCAATGTCTTCCATTTTTGAATATTCCAAGGAACATTGGATCATTAAATAGCTTTGGATCATCCGTACAATCATCAAGTAATAATACACTCCAAGGATTTGGTAAATGCTGTTTTGCCAATTTTTGACGACTAATAAATTGCTCGATAACAGGCTTATCCAGAGAATTAAACACAAATGATGATGGAAAAATCTTGGAATAATGCCCGTTACTATCTTCCGTTCCGCTCATTGCCACTCCTATAGGGAAAACGTGGCTTTTTTCATATAAAAGACTTGTAATTAAAGTAGTTTTACCTGTACCTGGTTTTCCTATAATAACAATTTTACTACCACCTTGTTCTGGACGATCCATATTCTTGGTGGATGGAGCAATCATGTCTGGATCAAGTTCACGAATCCTATAAGTAATCGTATCTCTCCCTGACATTTCTTTTATTATGGTTTATTTTTAAGTAATGTTTTACTTAAAAATCATTAATAATTCCCGAAACGGGATTTCCCGTTTCGGGAATTATTACCGAAGCCGGGTTTCCGGCTTCGGTAATAATTAATTATTTTTACTTTAATTTACCTATAATTATTCATCATCAAAAATATGCTTATTATATTCTGAAATATTTTCATCTTTTGTAAAGGATATTCCTAAAAATTTAACAAAAGTATCTACACTTCCTATAATATGTTTTACATCAATATCATATATCCATTCATGGTTCAAATACGATTTTTTATTTTCTTTATATAATTCTAACATTCCTTCTTCAATTAACAATGCTTTATCTGTGTATAATAAATATTCTAATTTTATAGCTGGTGTAGTACTACGATGTTGCTGTAGTCTAACATTTACATCTACCAAATCAATGCCTACTTTATACTTCATACTTTTACCATCACTATCTGATATTATATAAAATACAGGACCTTGTTTAAACTTGTGATAATTACGTTTTTTTAACAGTTTTATATACTTTGTTTCCACTAATTTTATTTCTTTTTGTAATTTTAATAATTCATCATTAGTCTTTTCATTTCCAAGTGATACTTTCCCAGTCATTGCTAATTCTCTAATCCATCTACTAACTTGTAAAGCAAATATAGGAGAAATCCATTGTGCTAATTGAACTGCTAAGTCAGGATGAATCCACGAACCTTGATTTATTTTATCATTTCCACCTTTCTTTACATCAATTAAGAGGTCGGCGGGAATTCCCGCCGACCTCGAAAGTTCATTTAATAAATATTTAGTATTATCTAAACTATTCCAATGACTAAACTTTTTCTTACCTGCTTTACATAATTGAGTAGCATTAATGTAACCATCATCTCTTGATAAAACAATAATTCCATTTAATTCAAAATCTGTTTTTTTAGGAACAATAGACTTTTCTTTTTCAATTTTTCGTTTAGATAATTCTTCATTAATTAAAGCAATAACTTCATATTTTTTTACTTTTTGTTTTGGATCTAGTCCAAGTTTTCTTGCAATGATAACAATTTGTTTTTTATTATAAATATCTTCTTCTTTCTTTAATTCTTCAAGAGTTGAAATGAATTCTTCAATATTATTTTCAAATTCTATATTGGAGAGTTGATGGTTAGTTACTTTTTTTTCTTCAATTCTTTTACATTTTTTACATTTTGAAAATTGTTCTTCTAAACTGAAACCGCATCCACCTAGACAAATATTTGGGTTTAATAGTTTTTTAAAGTGTTCTACCATATTGTAAACCATACGTTCTTTCGTATCAGTTGCTTTTCTACCAACATTAAAATGTGAGATAATTCTGATTAATTTATTTTTAGGAATATGATTGATGAATGAATGAAGTTCATTGATATTAGTTTTTAATTTTTCGATATCAGAAATATAAGTATCAAGATCTTTATTATTTCTGTTAATATCCTGAATAGTTCTACAAGCTTTACATGTTTTTCTTGTTGCTTCAAAATTTGAAATATTTTTTACTTGTTTACAATTTTTACATTCTTGTTTTGTTTCTATAACGTTTTCTAGTCCATTAACTATTTGTGGATTTTCTTTAAATTGTTCTAAGGTTATTTTATTATCAGTTATTTGTTTCATAGCAATTCCACTTAAATTTCTACATTCTTTACATAAATTTTTATGCAATGAAAAACTAGATTCTGGTCTAAAATCTTGACATATTCCATTACAAAAAAGTAAGCCTTTTGGTGAATTCCTATTCTTTTCAATTAGTTCAAAGCGTGGTAAACTAGTTTTAAAAAATTGTCGGTACATCCAGTCACAAATATAATTTATAAATTTTTATTTTATAAATTATCAATTTTAAATTTCACATAAAACACTTTCAACACTTTCTAATGCACCTTCAACCCATCCTTGATTCATAGAAATCATTTCGCCTACAATAAACATACCAGGCATAGGTCGTTGTGCTTTATGTATAAATTCTTGTCTAGATATTTCACTTGGATTTGGTAAATAATAATGAGTACCAGACTCCCAATAAATTCCTTTTATGGATTCAAGATGTAAAGAATTTTTAGAAAGTCCTAATTCATCTTCAAGTAAGTTGCATAGGAATATTTTATTTGATTTTGTATTTTCGATATATGGTTTTAAAAATAACGCATTTTTGTTATCACTGTAACTAATCATATAAACTCCTTTTTCTTTATCCATAGGTATAATTTTTTGTAATGGACCTTGAAGAATAGTAGTAGTTTTTATATATTTTTCAATAAGTAAAGCAGAATCTTTAGTAAATTTTCCATATAAACGTAAGAAAGGTTGAGATTTAATTTGTTTATAAAATTTTCGTTGAACTTTTACTAAAGATAGTACACTTTCAATTGTTGTTGCAATTACGACATTTTTTGTCATAACTTTTGTATTATCATTTAATTTTAGAGAAAATGTAGTATCAACAAGTCTTTGAATTTGTATAACATTTTTATCTAATAAAATATTATTTAGACCTATTTTACACTTCATTTTTTCTACTAGTTTTTTCCATGGAACACTGAAACCAGTCCATTCAAATAAATTGTCTTCCATTCCGTAGTTAAAAAGTGTGTCAAATACATCTTCATTTTCAAAATCAGTGAATCCATTAAAGATAATAAACTCATTATACATTTTTTTTCCTAAAATTGGGATTGCGAAATTTTTAAAAGTAGAACAAATAGGTTTTTTTATATATTCAGAACGAAGTTGTTTAAACATTTTATAAAAATCATTTTTTGATAATGTTAAACCAGAATAAGAATAATCATGATTTACTCTAAATTCTTTAATAGGAAACTCAAATTCATTCATTAAATTGATTAATAAATTATCTTTCTTTTTACGACCAATTCCTGCTCCTGTTACAACAGAAACATCTTTAAATAAAGTATTACTAGCACGACCGCCAAGAACTTTATTACGTTCAATTAATAAAATATTATACTTTTCACATAATTTATAAGCAGTATATAAACCAGCTATACCTCCGCCAATAATGATGACATCATACATTTTAATTAATACTATTTATTTAATTTTATTGAGTAATAATTGAATTTCATTAAGATCTGCTCCCATTACAGTATCTACTAGATTTCCATCTACAAATCCAAAAAATGCAGGAACAGCGCCGACTTTAAGAAATTTCAATAATTCTTTTGAGTATTGATCTTGGCCTTTCATCATCATATCTGCATTAAATTGTAAAAAGATAATATCTTTATATTCTTCTGATAATGAAATTTCGTCTAAAACTGGTTTAATTTTTTTACATGGATTACACCAATCTGTATACAGTTTTAAAAACATTTTCATTGGAGGAGGAGACATATTTTTTGATTTAAAATTAGAACGAAATTTTTCTAAACCATTCGAAATTACATTATACAAATGTTCTGGAGACTCAACTATTTTAAAACGTGAAGGTTGTAGTTGAGATTGATTTTGATGTTGATGTTGTAGTTGAGATTGATTTTGATGTTGATGTTGTTGTTGTAGTTCTGGTAACTTCATTTGTGGGGATTGATTTTTGAAATTTTCTCTGATAGGTTGTTGAGGCAAAGGTTTAGCTGTATTAATAACTTGATTTGTTTCTTTCATAGCCATACTTCCATTGTATACATT
>Ga0209107_10000648_pt1 | contig 20073 bp, 24 predicted proteins | sample LakErihyJuly2011_2_FD_187460 | JGI IMG/M metagenome (GOLD analysis project Ga0209107, IMG submission 187460) | Freshwater microbial communities from dead zone in Lake Erie, Canada - CCB hypolimnion July 2011 (SPAdes) (version 2) | ecosystem: Environmental > Aquatic > Freshwater > Lentic >...
CACAGTGAGTTTGATACATTCAAAGATTTCTATACTAAAGGTTGGCAGAAGTTTATTGAATACAACATCAAGGACGTGGAACTTGTTGACCGTATGGAAGACAAGATGAAACTGATTGAACTTGCTTTAACAATGGCATATGATGCTAAAGTCAATTACTCTGATGTATTTTATCAGGTACGAATGTGGGATACAATTATCTACAACTACCTGAAAAAGAAAAATATTGTGATTCCTCCAAATGTTAAATCGGACAAAGATTCTAAGTATGCTGGCGCCTATGTAAAAGAACCAATTCCTGGTGTGTATGATTATGTTGTCAATTTTGACTTAAATAGTCTATACCCCCATTTGATTATGCAGTACAATATTTCACCAGAAACTCTGGTGGAACAAAGGCATCCATCTGTAACTGTTGATAAGATTTTGAATCAAGAGATTGATTTCGAACCTTATAAGGAATATGCGGTATGTGCTAATGGTGCAATGTATCGTAAAGATGTTCGTGGATTTCTTCCAGAACTGATGGAGAAAATCTATAAAGATCGCACCATCTATAAGAAGAAAATGATTGAGGCAAAGCAACAATATGAGAAGACGCCAACTAATGCCCTTGTCAAGGAGATTGCAAGGTGCAATAACATCCAAATGGCAAGGAAGATTCAACTTAACAGTGCTTATGGTGCTATTGGGAATCAGTATTTCCGTTATTTTAAATTAGCAAATGCTGAGGCAATTACTCTTTCTGGACAAGTTTCAATTCGTTGGATTGAGGAAAAACTTAACAAGTACTTAAACAAAATTCTTAAGACAAAGGATGTTGATTATGTGATTGCTTCGGATACTGATTCCATCTACCTTAATATGGGTCCTTTGGTAGAGACTGTATATAAGGGAAAAGAAAAAACTACTGAGAGTGTTGTGTCTTTCCTTGATAAAGTATCTCAGGTGGAACTTGAAAAATATATTGAAAGTTGTTACCAAGAACTGGCGGACTATGTGAATGCATACGACCAGAAGATGCAGATGAAGCGAGAGAATATTGCTGATCGTGGAATCTGGACTGCTAAGAAGCGTTACATTCTCAATGTCTGGGATAGTGAAGGTGTTCGTTATGAAGAACCCAAACTTAAGATGATGGGTATTGAGGCAGTCAAATCTTCTACTCCTGCTCCTTGTCGTCAGATGATTAAGGACGGATTGAAGATTATGATGAGTGGTACAGAAGATGAAGTCATTGAGTATATTGGTAATTGCCGTACCAAGTTTAAGCAACTTCCTCCCGAACAAATTGCCTTTCCAAGAACCGCATCTGATGTTCGTAAGTATCGTTCTCATTCAGACATTTATTCTAAGGGAACTCCTATTCACGTTCGTGGGGCACTTCTTTTTAATCACTATATTAAGGAGAAGAACCTGACTAATAAATATTCACTTATTGGTAATGGTGAGAAGATTAAATTCATCTACCTTAAAAAACCAAATATCATTCAAGAAAATATAATCTCTTTCATTCAAGACTTTCCTACAGAACTTGGTCTTGACAAATACATCGATTATGAACTACAATTTGAAAAGAGTTTTCTTGAACCACTTAAATCTATCCTTGATGCAATTGGGTGGAAAACAGAACAAACAACAACCTTGGAGTCATTTTTTAACTAATGGACTTACCTATTAACGACAAAGAACTTGCAACAATCGTAAGTTCATTAAGACTCGGTGGTGATACTTCGTTGTATCAAAAATTAAATACCGTTAAAAGTGTTCGGGATGCCGAACCTGATGGACCCTACAAAAAAACCTTACGCAAACAATACGGGATGGTAATCTGATGGAAGATCTAATTAAAGTTGAGTATTATTTTAAAGAGCATCCAAATACAACTCTTTCTGTATTTTTGAAAACACAGGAGCAGGTGGATGCTTATAAGTCTAAACACCCCAATTATGTTTATGTCAAAGAGAGTAATTAAATTATGGATTTTTTAAAAGATATTGTAAAAGAGATTGGTGGAGAATACACACAACTTGCATCAGAAATTGATGAAACTGAAACATATGTGGATACTGGCAGCTACATTTTTAACGCTCTTGTATCTGGTAGCATCTTTGGTGGTGTTTCTGGGAACAAGATTACTGCAATCGCAGGGGAAACTTCTACTGGAAAGACTTTCTTCAGTCTTGCCGTCGTTAAGAATTTCCTTGATAATAATCCTACTGGATACTGTTTGTATTTTGATACTGAAGCAGCAATCACAAAATCCCTTTTGGAAGGCAGGGGAATTGACACAACTCGCCTGGTGGTTGTCAATGTAGTCACGATTGAAGATTTCCGTAATAAGACTCTGAAGGCAGTTGATTTATATCTCAAAAAACCAAAGAGTGAAAGGAGTCCTTGTATATTCGTATTAGATTCTTTGGGTATGCTCTCTACAAATAAAGAAATCACAGATACACTTGCCGAGAAGGATACTCGTGATATGACTAAGGCACAACTGATTAAGGGCGCCTTTAGAATGTTGACTCTTAAATTGGGTCAGGCAAAAATACCAATGCTCGTGACAAATCACACCTATGAAAGTATGAGTCTTTATGGTGGTAAGCAAATGTCAGGTGGATCTGGATTGATGTATTCATCATCAACAATCATATATCTTTCTAAGTCAAAAGAAAAAGATGGAACAGAAGTTGTAGGAAATATTATTCGGGCAACAACAAAAAAATCTAGATTGAGTAAAGAAAATAAACAAGTTGAAATTAGATTATTTTATGATGAACGTGGTCTTGATAAGCATTATGGTCTTCTTGAACTTGGTGAAATTGGGGGAATGTGGAAGAACACTGCAGGACGTTATGAGATGGATGGTAAAAAAATCTATGCAAAACAAATCTTAGCAAATCCCGAAGAATACTTCACCGAAGAAGTAATGCAAAAACTTAATGTTATTGCTAAAGGTGAATTTAGTTATGGTGCATGAAAAATATTCGTATTATAAAAACCAAAGTTGATGTATCCAAAATACTAGAACAACTTAAACAATATCCAGAGGATTGGGGTTCTCAAAAGAATCTTAAAGACACTGAACAATTGGACCCTACAGAATACACTGTAACTGTGGATGTCTTACAACTTATAATGGGTGGAGTCGAAACAGAAGACCAGTATGTTGGTAATACTGAAATTTGTATTCAAACTCCGGCATATGAGAAGCACACTGAGATTCTTAATTACTTGGGAAAGTATTTTAAGAAACTCCGTCGTTGTGGGTTTCTAGCACTTCCTGTCGGTGAAATGGTAGGTTCTCATATTGATGAGGGAACTTATTATCTTACAAAAGATAGATATCACCTTTCCATTCAGGGAAAATACAAGTATACTGTTGGTGAGGAAACATTAATTATTGAACCAGGAACACTCTTTTGGTTCAATAATAAACTTCCACACAAGGCAGTGAATATTGGAGACAACGTTAGAATTACCTTTGTATTTGACGTACCGCATCACAAACGAAATCTTTAATTGAAATAATGGAACGACTTGAACTTACTATTCTCCGAAACCTTGTATATAATGAAGACTACTCTAGAAAAGTTATACCTTTTATACAACCCGAATATTTTGAGCAAAGGTCTGAAAGAGTAGTCTTTGAGGAAATCGTTCAGTTTATTATTAAGTATAATTCTGCTATTACCAAAGAAGCACTTGGTATTGAGATTGAGAATCGAACTGATTTAACTGAGACTGATGTTAAAGATATTCGTGAAATCTGCACATCACTCAATGATTCTGTAGCGGAGAAACAATGGTTGCTAGATACTACTGAGAAGTGGTGTCGTGACCGAGCAATTTACCTTGCTCTGATGGAATCAATTCATATTGCTGATGGTAATGATGGAAATAAGAATAGGGACGCAATTCCTGGTATTCTTTCCGATGCCTTAGCAGTATCATTTGATAATAACATTGGACACGACTATCTTCAGAATTATGAGGAGCGTTATGATTTCTACCACAGAAAAGAAGATAAAATTGAGTTTGATCTGGAATATTTCAACAAAATCACAAAAGGTGGTCTCCCTAATAAGACTCTCAATATTGCTCTTGCTGGTACGGGAGTCGGCAAATCCCTCTTTATGTGTCATGTTGCTAGTTCCGCGTTGTTACAGGGTAGGAACGTACTCTACATCACTCTTGAGATGGCGGAAGAGCGAATTGCAGAAAGAATTGATGCAAACCTTCTCAATGTTCCGATTCAACAATTGGTTGATCTCCCACGTTCAACATTCGAGAACAAAGTAACAAGTCTCTCAAAAAAGACTCAAGGAACTCTAATCATTAAAGAGTATCCTACTGCTTCGGCACACTCAGGACATTTCAAGGCACTTTTAAATGAACTTGCTCTTAAGAAATCATTCCGACCTGATATTATTTTCATTGACTACCTTAATATTTGTGCTTCCAGTAGGCATAAACCAAATGGTTCTGCAAATTCTTATTCGTATATTAAATCAATTGCAGAAGAACTTCGTGGATTGGCAGTTGAATTCCGTGTCCCAATTGTTTCCGCTACCCAGACTACTCGTAGTGGTTATGGGAACTCTGATGTTGAACTTACTGATACTTCTGAATCCTTTGGTCTCCCTGCTACTGCTGATCTTATGTTTGCCCTTATTTCTACCGAAGAGTTAGAAGGATTGGGGCAGATTATGGTTAAGCAATTGAAGAATCGTTATAATGACCCAACAGTATTCAAACGTTTTGTGGTCGGTATTGATAGGGCAAAGATGAGACTTTATGATGTAGAGCAATCTGCTCAGAAAGACATACTTGACAGTGGTCAGCAATCCGAGTATAATGATGAAGATCAGAAACCTAAAAAATCATTCGAAGGATTTAAGTTTTAAATATGGCAACTATTGAACCTAATAAGTATATTGAATTTGTTCGTCAAACCACTAGTCCGGCAAGTAGTGAATACTCAAAACTTGTTGAACGTTTGAATGAACTGGAAGGACAAGGTGCTGATGTTTCTCGTCTGATGACTGCTGCATTTGGTATGAGTGCCGAGGCAGGTGAATTTACCGAAGTAGTCAAAAAGATTTTTCTTCAAGGAAAACCTTATACTGAAGAGAATATCTTTCATATGAAGCGTGAACTTGGGGACCTGTGTTGGTATCTCGCACAAGCTTGTATCGCACTGGATATTACATTTGAGCAAGTTCTTGAAATGAACTATGAGAAACTGAGTGCTCGTTATCCGGCTGGTGCTTTTGATGTTTATCGTTCTGAAAACAGGGAAGATGGTGATGTGTAAAAATTACACATAAATAAACGACCCTTCGGGGTTCTCGGGGAATTAGCACAGTTGGTAGTGCGCCTGCTTTGCAAGCAGGAAGTCAGGAGTTCGAGTCTCCTATTCTCCATTCTAAATACTTAAAAAAGTATTATGGGGAAAATAGTTACAGGTAGTAGTAGTGATCCAGATTACTACGATCTTTGGCAAAAATCTGGTATGCAAGGATATTTTAAACCAGGTGGAGGTGGATTTGCTTATGAAGATAGTTTGTATAGAAAGATGAAAGAATTGGGATTGGTTCCCAATGGATTTGCTCCAGCTGGATCTGCGAATGATTTGCCAGATTTAAAGTTTTTAGCATCTGATGTTACTGCTAGAGTAATAACAGCATCAACTATTCCGGGGAGAATCCGAGAATATAAGTGTGAAATAAAATTAAATGCTCAAGCAGATTTTGGGCAAAGTGGATTAAAATATACAAATGGTAAGTGGTATTTGGATGGATCTAGTAGTGCAGAAGCAATAGTAATGCGGAGTTTACTTCAAAATATGGAAGTTCCTCAAAAAGTAAATGCAAATTGGGGCCCTCTTGGTGTTCCAAGAAAGTTTGACCCCAAAGTAAAGGTTAAAACTGGGAGTAATATGGATCCTAGAGATTATATGTTTGATAGGGAAACTTTTAAAGATATTATGCTAACAGGAACTGATGCCCCCCAAACTAGATCTCTTGCTCGATATTATGGGTCAAAACAAACTCACTACATTCAGATTGGTGGATATGGATTGTATTATATGCAGAGTGATCCAGCTAATTTAAAAAAGCATGGTGTAAAGAGATTTGATGGAACATTAAAATTAAGAATTAGAAGAAAGGCTGGTGGTAGTAGTAGAGAGCCTTGGAACTATAGATTTTCAACGGCTCTTCTAATTGATAGTCCACCATCAGTATCGAGATTTAGCTTCGATCAAGCATCTGAGGATATTTTAATAGCACTTGATCCTATGGGAGTAATTTCCAAAAAAAGAAGATAATATGATTAACCTATACATAAAAAGTCTAATGCAAAATTTTAAAAAGGGTGACTTTAAAGATTTTGTTTCTTATGTCTACTTTACAATAGATAATAAGATTAACTCAACTAAGAAGGAATCTATAAAGAATAAATATATAAAGATTAGACAAAGTGCTATAAGATACATTGTTGCTAATGAAAAGGCAATAATTTCTGAAATTTGTAGGAATCAAAGAAATAAGTAATGAAAAGTTTTTTCCAGTTTTTAATCGAAGCAGGAACCGCAACACAACAGGCAGCCCGTCTGGGACTTGTTGGTGATGGGCACGGTGGATGGTATGATAAAACCAGTGGAGAGTTTGTAGCAAAGACTGAAAGGGGAACTCTTAAGTTTTATAATAAACGTGAAAAAATTGGTCAGCAAGACTCACCACAGACTGAAAAGGAAAAGAACCTCTCTCGGGGCACTCAGGCAGCCCCTGCTCCACAAGAACCGGTTCAGCAGCAAGCACCTGCCCCAGAGCAGCAACCAGCAGCACAAGAACCTCAGCAACCCGTTGCCACCCCCCCACCAGTACCCAAAACAAAGGGCACTCTCACAATTGCCTTTGGTCGTTTTAATCCCCCTACTATTGGGCACCAGCAACTTATGGATACTGCTGCTGCGGCATCGCAGGCAGATGGTGGTGACTATGTAATCTATCCATCAAGAAGTCAGGATAAGAAAAAGAATCCTCTTGACGCTGATACAAAGATTTCATATATGCGAAGAATGTTTCCTGGACATAGTGAAAAAATTGCAAATGATGCTAATAATAAAACCATTTTTGATGTATTAAAAAAAGCACACAATGATGGATATACGAATGTTAGAATTGTTGGTGGTTCTGATAGGGTAAAGGAATTTGAAAAACTATCCAATAACTACAATGGTCAGTTATATGCTTTTGATAATATCGAAGTAGTTTCTGCCGGAGAACGTGACCCTGATGCAAAAGGTGTCGAAGGAATGTCTGCATCAAGAATGAGACTTGCCGCTGCCGAAGGAGATTTCCGTAAGTTTAGAGAAGGTCTTCCAACAGACTTTAAACGCAAAGATGCCCAAGAATTATTTGATAATGTTCGTACTTCTATGAATATCAAAGAAGGATGGAATCTCTGGGAGATTGCACCTAAGTTTGATTGGACTAATCTTCGTGAGAATTATATTGCCGATAGGATTTTTCAAATCGGTTCTTTGGTAGAAAACCTAAATACTGGACTGGTTGGTAGAATTATTCGTAGAGGAACGAACTATCTTATTTGCGTCACAGAAGATCATATTATGTTCAAGTCTTGGATTAAAGATGTGACTGAAGCATATGCTGAGAAGAAAATGTCTAGTAAAATGAGAACTCCCGGAAAACCAAATACTTTGGTTGGAACTGATGGGTATAAGAAGTACGTTGAGGATATGACTCCCGGACATAGTTGGGGAATAGAATTCATAAATAAGTATAGGAAAAAGTAAGTTTAAACAAATCTCCCAATGAAAAATAACATTTTTGAGGAACTTCCTGCAAGAAAGTCTGCTCCTGCTCCTGCTAGTGGTTCTAAAGGTAAAGAGGGCAAAGGTCCTAATGATCCTAAGGCAAATATCGAAAAGCGTGTTCGTCAAGCAGTCTATGATATTCGATATCGTGCTAGAAGAGAGGGTGTCGATATCAAACAAGCATTCTCACAATATATGCAAAATAGTTCATTGAACCCACAGGAAAGAACTGCTGTGAAGGCAAAGGTATTTCCAAAGGGTGGTGGTGCGGTAAGGGAAGATTTCCAAATTGAAGCACTAGCAACTAATACAATTACAAGTGCTTTCGCTAAAGTATTTTTTGAGGGCGTTGAGAAAGAAGTGGAATCTATTGAACTTGATTATCTTGAAGAATTGAATGCAACTGAAGATAGGAAGTACAAGATAAGAGTTTCCGATAAAAACTCTGGTCGTTCATATGTTCGTTATGCTACTCGTGAAAAGATTTCTCAGTTAAGAGCAAATCCTAATATCTCTTCCGTTGAGATGACTGAGTATGGTGAGCCTTACGAAGGTGAAAGAAATAGGGGAGAGCAAACTGCTAAAACTAAGGCAGGTAAGGATTATGATGGTGATGGAAAAGTTGAAAGTGGTGCTAAGGAACACGCAGGTTCGGTTCATAATGCGATTCAACGTAAGAAGGGTGGAACTGCCGATGGTAAGGATACCTCAAGTGTTAAAGAAGATTATGTTGATGAGGCAGTAAAGGGACAAGATGCTGATTTGCGTAGAGCAGCTTCTTCAGAAAGACGAATCGAAAAAGCAGCACATTTAAAGTGGAAAAATTCTCCACCTGGTGCTACAAAAAAACCAAGATTTAGTTCAGTTCCTCATACTAAAACTAAATCCTCTGACTATGCCAATCAACAATCACAACAAATTTCTTGGCATGATAAAAAGACCAAAGGAAAATTTATTCATGGGATGGCAACAAATGAAGAATATCTTGGTGAAGTAAGTGATAAGGATGGAAATAATAAAAAAATTGATGTAATGAAAGGTAAAAATAAAGTTGTTGTAAATCCACCTTCGGCAACTCTTGTTTCCCATAACAAACTGAAAGGTGATGTAATTGCCGAAAAGGCACCTCCCGGAGCAAAGTTTGAGAGAATGGTCAAGCACATTAAATCCGGATATGCTAAGGGTGGTGTGAGTGATAGCGAAAAGTCAATTGCTTATGCAACTGCTTGGAAGGCAAAAAATAAAGAAACTCAAAAAGAAGAAACGGAATGTGGTACTGAATCTAAAAAGAAAGGTGAAAAAGAAACAGACCCACGTTCAATTCCTACATCCACAAACCTTGTTAAGAATAAATTAAGAGCAATGGGTCTTAAAATGTCTTATGAACCAGAAGGTAGTCAAATTTTTGAAAAAACATTACCAGAAAAACCAAAGAAACGTCTCAATGCAAATACACGCAATTCGGAATATGCAAATCCACAAACTGATACTAATAGACTTTCTGGTAGTGGTGGATCTCGTGTAAGAACAACTGATAAAGATTGGGATGAGTGAGTATAGTTAAAATTAGGTAAAATGACTAAATAATATAGGAACATTTCACCCGAGGTTATTATGTCAGCATTAATCGCATGGGCATTTGCTAATCAAGCACTTATCGCAACTGTACTTTTTGCAGTTTCTGAAGCACTTGGAGCAAATCCAAAAATCAAAGCAAACGGTCTTCTTTCGCTCGTTCTTTTACAAGTTCAAGGACAACTAAAAGCAAAAGGCGCAAAAGATATTACACCTTGAGTTTTTAACTCTAAATTATAAAGGGGACCAAAATTCAAGGTCTCCTTTTTTTTATAAATATCAATAGAAAAGAATTATAGGTAACTCACATGTCACTTTGGGGCATTTCAACAAACGCTGAGACTGCTGCTAATAATTATGCTGTTCCCAAGTATTTGGGTAAGTATTCTGCTGCTACAGATCTTTTTGAAGCAACTGATAGAAATAGAAGTCCTTATAATTGTTTTGCTGATAATCGTGGATGGATTCAGAGACATTATAAGTCTGTACATCACTCTGGAATTTCCACTCGTTATTGGGATTCTATTTTAGTTCCTGTTGTTGGTTTGAATACCGCAGGTGCCGGAACAAGTACAACCGGATTGGGACAAGCAACTCCAATTGCAGTTTTCTTTGAAGATCCAAACTTTGCTTCACCAATTAGCATCGGTGCTGGTGGAACAACTGGAATCTCAACAAATACTACTGGTTATGTTCATTTAGTTTGGAACGAAGCAGTTTATTGTTCCGCTGGAGCAACAGTTTTGATTACTCCTTCTACTGGTTCCAATATTGTTGCTACTGCTAATTCTACTGGAGTTCCAGTTCAACTTAATGTTCCTGGAATTGGACAAACTATAATTACCTTTAATGGACAAGTAACCAACAGAGTTGCTTTTGCATTTACTGCACCTTCAACTGGTATTGGAACTGTTTTAAGAATTGCTACTGGAAATGGTGTTGTCGGAACAATTACCGATTTCTCTGGTGGTGCAGCAGTAAATAAAGTTATTAATCAACTTGTGAAGAACATCGCTGGTGCCGGAACAACTTCTGGAGTTGGTATTGGTACAACCACTCTGACAATTAACGCATGATATGAGATTTGATGAATTGAACGAAAATAACTACATGTTATTTGCTATAAAATTTTACGATAATCCCCAGGCAGTCACCAAAGACGATTTTGAGGATGATCTAAAAAGAATAAAGTATGTGAAACGGTTATTGAAGAGATATAAAAATACTGGGGTGCTTAAGACACATTTAATTCTTAATCACCTCACTGTGTTATTCAATGTTTTTGATGATGCTGCAGTCCCTCTTCTATTTTTTAATTTAGAAAGAGATCTTTGGTCTTATATCAAAAGTTTTCTAATATTCTTAAATAGACTTCCAGAATATCCAAAAACTGAAATTAATACGATAGAAGAAGACTTTGAGTGTCTAAAACAATTGCAATCGATCTAATGGAAAGCAAGATAGATATGATTATTAATATTATTAGATCTCTTAGAGAAGAGGGTATGGTAACTGGTGTTCCTACCAATAGTCTTGCTGGTGGAAAAATTGCTGGTACGGTGGAAGCGGGTGATAATCCCCCAGTAAAAAAGAAGAATAAATACATTTATGGAACGGGATTCCGTAAAAATTGGTTGCAAAAAAGAAATCCACCCCAACAATAAATCAAATGTACACTCCCCCTCAAGCCCAAACAATTGAAACAAAAGTAGCAATTCTTGAGGAGAAGATTCATACTACTGATCAATTGATGCAACGAATTGACAGTGCTATTGAAAAGTTGAGTGAAGTAAATTCAAATGTGACTAAAATGCTTATACTCCATGAAGAAAAAATTAATAATAATGAAAAAACAGACGGAATACTTTTTTCAAAAATTGATCAATTAGAAGATAAAATTGATAGGGATCATACTGCAGTATTAGCAAAGTTGCAGGGATTGGAAAAGAAAGTTTGGGTAGGTATTGGGGTTCTAGCAGCAATAAGTTTTACAATTAATAATTCGGGATTAGTCACTCGCGTCTTGACACCGGAACATGATAATGGTACAATAGAGAGACTGAAATAAGTACCCTTCATAATGGATTTGATTGATTCCAAGTATATTGGGTTAGTATCATCTCGTCTTCAAAAATTCAAAAGGGTTAAATCGGATTTGTACACATTCCGTTGTCCCCTTTGTGGAGACTCCCAGAAGAACAAAAACAAGACAAGGGGATACATTTACCCAGTCAAGAATAACACAAACTTCAAGTGTCACAACTGCGGAGCAAGTTTGTCTTTTAATAACTTTCTCAAACAGATAGATCCAACTCTTCATAAGCAATATACTCTTGAAAAGTTTAAGGAAGGGCATACTGGTAAAAACTTTGTGGTTGAAGAACCTAAGTTTGAGTTTAAAAACCCCATTTTTAAGAAAAAATTAGATTTACCAAAAGCATCTGATAATCCGATTGCTAAACTCTATCTTGAAAAGAGACTTCTAAATCCTGATAAGTTTTACTTTGCTAACAAATTCCAAGAATGGACTAACACTCAAAAACCCACATTTAGTAGGATTGTAAGAGATGAAAGTCGTATAGTGATACCATTATACACTAGGGAAGGGGAACTATTTGGATTTCAAGGAAGATCTATAGGACCCAGTAATGTTAAATACATTACAGTGATTTTAGACGGGAGTATTCCCAAAGTTTATGGACTAGACGAGGTAAGTACCGATGAAACAATCTACGTCACAGAAGGACCATTTGATTCAACATTTGTTGAAAATGCCATCGCAATGTGCGGATCGGATATTCTACTCGATAGTCTTAATTTGGGTGATGATATTGTCTATGTACTTGATAACGAACCTCGCAACAAAGAAATCTGTAACAGGATATCCAAACTCATCGACGGAGGTAAAATGGTAGTTATCTGGCCAACAGCAATTCAACAAAAAGATATTAATGATATGGTGCTCGCTGGACTTTCTGTTATGGATGTGTTAAAATCAAATACATATAAAGCACTCGAAGCAAAAATCAAATTCAACGAATGGAAGAAAATATGAGTAACGGAACAAACGTAGTTAAGAGAAATGGGTCGGTCGAGGGTTTAGATCTAAACAAACTTCACTTGATGGTAGAAGAGGCATGTAGGGACCTTGCTGGAGTGTCTGCATCACAAGTTGAGATGCAGTCTGGTATTCAATTTTATGATGGAATTACCACAGGAGAGGTACAGGAGATTTTGATTCGTTCTGCTTCTGACTTGATTGATCTTGAGCATCCTAATTATCAATTTGTTGCTGCTCGTTTGCTTTTATTTGCCGTTCGTAAACAGTTGTTTGGTCGTATGCACGATTGCCCCACTGTTTTGGAGCATACTCAAAAGTGTGTTGAATTGGGTGTTTATGATGCAGAGATTCTTTCTTTGTATAATACTGAAGATTTTGAAAAACTTCAATCATTCGTCGATCATAGTAGAGATTACATATTCACCTATGCGGGACTTAGGCAGATTGTAGATAAGTATCTTGTTCAGGATCGTAGCAATGGAGATCTTTATGAGACTCCACAGTTCATGTATATCTTGATTGCTGCCACTATTTTTTCTAAATATCCAAAAGAGACACGTTTAGATTACGTTAAGAGGTATTATGATGCAATCAGCAAGCACAAAATCAACATCCCAACACCAATCATGGCGGGAGTCAGAACACCACTTAGGCAATATGCTTCTTGTGTTCTCGTTGATATTGATGACACCCTCGATAGTATCGGTCACTCTGATTTGGCTATTTACAAATATGTTGCTCAAAGAGCTGGAATCGGTATCAACGCAGGCAGAATCCGTGGTATCAACTCTAAAATCAGAGGCGGAGAGGTACAGCACACAGGCGTTGTCCCCTTCCTTAAAAAGTTTGAAGCAACTGTACGAAGTTGCACACAAAACGGTATCAGGGGTGGTTCTGCTACAGTCCACTTTCCTATCTGGCATCAAGAAATAAGTGATATTATTGTTCTGAAAAATAATAAGGGAACTGAAGATAATCGTGTTCGCAAATTAGATTATTCCATTCAAATCAGCAAAATCTTCTATGAACGATTCATTCAAAACGGAGAAATTACACTTTTCTCCCCACATAATGTTCCTGGTCTTTATGATGCCTTTGGTACTGATAGATTTGACGACCTTTATGTGGGTTATGAGCGAGATGAATCTATTCCAAGAAAAACTATCGGTGCTCAAGAACTCTTTCTGGACATTCTGAAAGAACGTGCAGAAACCGGTCGTTTGTATATTATGAACATCGACCATTGTAATTCTCATAGTTCTTTCCTTGATAAGGTTTCAATGAGTAACCTTTGTCAGGAAATTACTTTGCCAACTACACCAATTCAACATATTGATGACCCAAATGGTGAAATTGCTCTCTGCATCCTTTCTGCTATTAATATTGGTAAAATTAAGACTAATGAAGATCTTGAAGTTCTTTGTGATCTTGCTGTTCGCAGTTTGGATGAGCTCATTGATTTCCAAGGATATCCCGTTAGAGCAGCGGAAATCACCACCAGAGCACGTCGTTCACTTGGGGTAGGTTATATTGGTCTTGCCCACTATCTCGCCAAGCACGGGGTAAAATACGATGATCCTGGTGCATGGCAACTGGTGCATGATCTTACCGAAGCATTTCAGTATTACCTCATTAAGGCAACTACTCTTCTTGCAAGAGAAAAGGGTGCCTGTGAGTATTCGCATCGTACCAAGTACGGACAAGGTATTCTTCCTATTGATACATACAAAAAAGATGTTGACGAACTGGTTCCAAATAATCTTAAATATGATTGGGAAGAACTTAGAGAACTTGTAAAACAATATGGAGTACGGAACTCAACATTGTCCGCACAAATGCCTTCGGAGAGCAGTTCCGTTGTGTCAAATGCAACCAATGGAATTGAACCACCTCGTGGATACCTGTCCGTTAAGAAATCAAAGAAAGGACCTCTTAAGCAAATTGTTCCACAGTTTCATACACTTAAAAACAATTATACGCTTCTTTGGGATATGCCTAGCAATCGTGGTTATATTAATATTGTTGCAGTTATGCAAAAATTCTTCGATCAAGCGATTTCTGGAAACTGGTCCTATAATCCGGAGAATTATCCCAATAATGAAGTTCCTGTTAGCGTGATGGCACAGGATCTTTTGACTTGTTGGAAATATGGATGGAAAACCGCGTATTATCAAAACACATATGATAATAAGACTGATGAAGTAGATGATCCCAAACAGGAGTTGCAAAATCTACTTGAAGATCTTTTGGACACAGACGAAGAAGACTGTGAAAGTTGCAAAATTTGATCAAATTGGAGTATGATAAAACTCAAATATTTTGGGGAGTTAAATAGAATGTGTGGGATTTTTGTAATAGGTAATTTTGGTAGAGGAGAACAATTGTGAGTCTTATAAGATTTAAAACAAACAGTACGGAGAAAAAAGTGGTTAATCAAATGACCGTTTTTAACTCCCAGGAGGTAGACACCAAAAAACAACCTATGTTTTTTGGACAACCACTGGGTATTCAACGATATGATACCTACAAATATCCAGTTTTCGAAAAACTCACAACTCAACAACTAGGATACTTCTGGAGACCTGAAGAGGTCTCTCTACAAAAAGATAGAGGGGATTATCAGTCTCTTCGTCCTGAACAAAAGCATATTTTTACTTCTAACCTAAAATATCAAGTTATGCTTGATAGCGTTCAAGGTCGTGGACCTGGAATGGCATTTGCTCCCTACTGCTCACTTCCTGAATTGGAAGCGTGTATGAAAGTTTGGGAGTTTATGGAGATGATCCACTCACGCTCCTATACCTATATTATCAAAAATGTATATGCAGACCCTTCGGATGTGTTTGATACTATTCTTAGAGATGAAAGAATTCTCGAACGTGCCGTCAGTGTAACCGAAGCATATAACGATTTTATTAATAGTGCTCAACATTATGGTACTTCTGAACTTTGGAAACACGCTCAAGAACAAGTTCCTTACGCACAGGTAGAAAGATATGAACTTAAAAGAAAGTTATTCAGAGCAGTTGCAAATGTTAATATTCTTGAAGGTATTCGCTTTTACGTCAGTTTCGCTTGCAGTTTTGCATTTGGCGAACTCAAACTTATGGAAGGAAGTGCAAAAATCATTGGACTGATTGCTCGTGATGAGAATCAGCATTTGGTCATTACTCAGAACATTCTAAACAAGTGGAAGGAAGGTGATGACCCTGAGATGCAAAGAATTGCTAAAGAAGAAGAGCAGTGGGTCTACAAGACCTTTGAGAATGCAGTCAATCAAGAAAAACTCTGGGCAGAGTATCTGTTTAAGGATGGATCTATGATTGGACTGAATGATAAACTTCTTCAGCAATATGTTGAATGGATTGCGAATCGCCGTATGAGAGGAATTGGACTTAAACCACTTTATGATGTTCCTGCTAAGAATAATCCACTTCCTTGGACTGAGCATTGGATTAGTTCCAAAGGTCTTCAGGTCGCACCACAAGAAACAGAAGTTGAGAGTTATATTATTGGTGGTATTAAACAGGACGTTACAAAAGATTCCTTCGCAGGATTCCAACTTTAATACAGAGGGTCTTTGAGACCCTCTTTTTTTATAAATAAAAGAAAAGTAAAACGTATTAGCAAAATGACACTTTCTTTTAGCAAATTGAATGAGATTGCATATCTGTATGAGAATGCAGTTCATGGAGAACAGGAAGTATTGTGTGAGGATGCGTCCGATGCTGGTGTTTCTGCTAGAAAAACAATCGGTAAAGCTGCTGGATCCTATTTTAATGCTGTGAAAGGTGTTGCCAAAGGTTATGCCGATGTAGCAGGATCTCAACTTAAAGGACTTGCAGGACAAACTACAACTTCCAATAATCCGCTCGCTAGAGCAGGTAATGCAGTTACCAGAACTATATCTGCCCCATCAAGGGCTGGATTGAGTTTTGCAAAGGGGTTAGTAACTGGTCAGGGAAGCGATAAACCAGCAGCATCAACTAATACCCCATCAAAATTTGCCAGGCCACAAAACGCGGCACCTGGACTTGCTGATATTAGAGGTGCACGTCCAGGTAGTGGTCGTTTAGATGATCCAATTGCGGGGAAGGGACCCAAAGGAAATGAAGTTGGCTCCACACCACCAAAACCTCCCGTTTCTACCGATGCTAGTGCTGGTTCTGGTGGTGCTGGAAGAGGTGGTACTGGTACTCGTCCTCCCGGAGACAATGGTCCTAAGGTCATTCCTACCAAACCAGCAGCAACCGCAAAACCAGCAGGTTCTGCGATGGATCAGTGGGCAAAGGCAAATCCAAAACTTGCTGCCGCATCTGCTGAAAGAGATCGTACAAGAGGAACCAGTGCAACAACTAATCCTCTTATGAAGGATATGAAATCAAGTCTTCCTGCTCCTGCAGATAAGCCAGAAGCAACTCCTAGCCTTGGACAAAGAGCAGCAGCAATGCCTGCTATGGGTTCTTCACAATTCAAACCAGCAACCACCTCGCAAGCAACTAATGCTGCTGGTAGTAACTCTGCTGCTGCTTCCGGTAGTGTTGTTCCTCAAAATGATAAGCTTGCAGCAAGCAAAAAACCGGTCGATATTAAAGCGTCTTATGAGTATGATGCTTATGATCTCGTGCTTGAGTATCTCCTCTCACAGGGTCATGCAGAGACCGTTGCGGAGGCACAATACATTATGACCGAGATGGATGCTGAGATGATTGGTGATATTGTCGAAGAAGTTCTTGAGGAAGGTGACAACTACGATAAAAATCGTAAGAGAGCAGCACAAAGAGCAGCAGCAAGAAATGAAGCAAGAGCAAAGGGACAAACTGGCAATGTTCCTGGTGTGGGTTATGTAACACCAGGAACAGAAAGTGAAACCTATAGAGATTCTGCTGGTACTGAAAGGCATAAAACTGGTGCTAGAATGCCAGAAAAGAAAGGTTGATAAGAATTTAACATAATCCAAAGCACCCACAAGGGTGCTTTTTTTATATCTGTGTAACTGCCTTTTTAACTAATACCGTACCTTCAACCACTCTTTGGATGGAATTGCCGCTATTTAAAAGTAAATCATAAAAATATTTCCCAGGTTTTAATTCTTCCGTAACTGTAGACGCCATAGAAATTTTTACTTTTCCAAGTTGTCTATTCGTAAAACTTACTATGAACGACCCAGAAGATATGGATTTTTCATATTTTTTTAATTTAGCACATCCAGTATATCCATTCAAATTCAAAGCACTATTACTTGCCTCACTCTCCAATACAAAAACCTGTTCAAAATCTGTTCCAGTATGTATTACTAAATTGCTTATATAAACGGTCATTATTACTTTTATACTTTGTATGAATATTTATTAGAAGCACCCTGTTGAAATACCAACTCTCACTAAAACAGTTCCTTCTACGACAATTGATTTGGTTGAATCCGATTTAATTAACATTAAATCATATACGTATCTTCCACCTTTGAGGGTAGAATTTATCGTACTTCCTAATGATATTACTAATTTTCCATTTAAACGATCAATAAATGATATTCCAAACCCAACATAACTTGAACTCTCTGGAGTTTTTCTCATATGAGCAACTGCACTAAATCCAGTTAGGTTGACGGCACTCCCAGCAGTCTGGATTAAGTCAAGTTCTTCTGAAAAATCAGAACTAGTATCAATAACAAGATTTTTTACATATATCGACATTTCTAGTATATATCTTTATTGAGTATTTATCAACCCCTTGACAAAAATGTAAAATGTCTATAGACTAGGTTTGTCCCGGTTAAAGATAAATAATAGCTCTATAAGATTATTAAATGAGCTATGAGAACCCATGGAAATTCAATGGGGAAATATTTGAATCAGATCATATAGAAGATTATTTCGGATTTGTATATCATATTCATTCTAAGATCACCGGTAGAAGTTACATAGGACGCAAATACCTGTGGTCGTTCAGAACTCCCCCCGGTAAAAAAAGAAAGGTTAAATCAGAGTCTGATTGGAAAAAGTATTATGGATCTTGTCCAGAACTTAAAGAGGATGTAATAAAATACGGTAAAGAATGTTTTGAAAGAAAAATAATATCATTACATAAGACTAAAGGTAAGTGTAATTTTGAAGAAACACGACAACTTTTCCTAAATAATGTACTGACCGAAGTACTTGACTCTGGGGTTCCTGCGTACTATAATAGTAACATACTCTCCAGATACTTTAGGAAGGATTATTTTGATGGTTACCTTGGAACAAACCCTTCGGACTTCACATGATTGGGCAGTTGATCGTATTCATTCTCTCTGTGAACAAAAGGACTATGAAGATGCTCAGGCAATTCAATCAGAATTTAGTGAATGGTTGAATCCAAATATTTCTGATCATGATATTTTTTCATTAGAATTTATAGGAGAAGAAAATGACCTTAGATCTTCATAACTTTTTTAAGTATTATGATGATAAGAATTCAAACCATGCAGCAGCAGTTCAATGGTTAGAGGATAATCTTCCTGCTCAGTTCATGGACGATTCTGAAACTGAATGGATAGGAATGTTCAGAACAAAACCCCCAACTCCATCAGTATTGGCGGTTCCTTACTTTAATCAAGTAGACAACTATAGAGATGCACAAAGAACTTGCAACTCTTCGTCGTGTGCTATGTGCCTTGCGTTCCTCAAACCAGGAATCATCAAAGGTGATGATGAGTATGTTAAGAAAGTATTCGCAATTGGTGATACAACAGATCACGCGGTTCAGACCCGTGTTCTACAAGGTTATGGTGTTAAGTCACACTTTAGTTACAATCTTTCTTTCTCTGATATTGATAAAAGTCTCGATGCTGGGAAACCTGTTGTTATTGGTATTCTTCACAGGGGTTCTCTTTCTGCACCTACTGGTGGGCACATGTGTGTAGTCATTGGTAAGACACCAGATGGTAAAGGATATTATGTTAACGATCCTTATGGTTCGTTAAATGATAACTATACTGGACCAGTAGAAAATGGTAAGAAGACCATTTACACCAAAGCAGTTCTTAAGCATCGTTGGTGCCCAGGTGGCAGCGATGGTTGGGGTCGCATTTTCGATTAATACATAAGGAGAAACCCAATGGCAAGAATAGATTTACACAACTTCTTCAAGTTTTATGACGAGAAGAACCCCAATCATATTAAAGCAATTCAGTGGTTAGAAGATAACCTACCTGTCAAGTATCTTGAGGATAATGTGGATTGGGCAGAGATTTATAGAGGAAAAAAGAATAGTGCCGCACCAGCATCTGCTCCTGCAGCTCCTGTAACGGGTGGTGATGATATGCCTATGACCGGTCTCAAACTTATCAAAGAGTTTGAAGGATGTCATCTCAAAGCATACCCAGATCCTCTCTCGGGCGGACTTCCAATCACCATAGGTTGGGGAACTACCCGTAAGAAGGATGGATCACCATTTAATATGGGTGATACCATTACTCAACAGGAGGCAGATGGGTTATTGATTACTCAATGCAAGAACCAGTTTCTTCCATCACTTCGTAAAATTCCACATTGGAGTGAGATGTCCGATGGTAAAAGAGGAGCACTTCTTTCCTTTGCTTATAATCTTGGTG
>Ga0209107_10000649_pt1 | contig 20071 bp, 16 predicted proteins | sample LakErihyJuly2011_2_FD_187460 | JGI IMG/M metagenome (GOLD analysis project Ga0209107, IMG submission 187460) | Freshwater microbial communities from dead zone in Lake Erie, Canada - CCB hypolimnion July 2011 (SPAdes) (version 2) | ecosystem: Environmental > Aquatic > Freshwater > Lentic >...
TAAACTAATAATGAAAACCTATAAAACTAAAAACAGCATCAAAAACGTTTTTGATGCTGTTTAATTTATCTATTTTTGTCTAATAATCTGTATCGATTATTTAGGACTAGTCAGTTGTGTAAAAACGCTTGTCTGTTCAATAAAGTTTCCTCACTTTCCACGTGGTTATCATCAGGAATACAGCAGTCAACTGGGCAAACTGCGGCGCATTGCGGTTCGTCGTGAAATCCTTTACATTCGGTACATTTTCCAGGAACAATATAGTAAATATCGTCTGAAATTGGTGTTTGAGCAGCATCTGCATCTACTTCAGATCCGTCAGCTAAAATTACTTTTCCTCGAATTTTTGTTCCATCTTTATACCTCCAATCGTCTGCTCCTTCATAAATTGCAGTATTTGGACATTCTGGCTCACAAGCGCCACAATTGATACATTCATCTGTTATTATTATTGCCATTTTATTTTCCTTTATGCGTTAAGCTCAAGCTATAAGCATAATGCTTACGGCGTGTTGCCTATTGCAGATAATTATCTTATTTTTGTACAAAATTACATCCAAAACAATTCATAAGCAAATCAATATGACTTTAGAACACAAAAAAAACATTTTCGTTGAATTGAGTCGCTTTTTATCACAATTTTCAAGTAATGAAAATATAAAAAAGGAAGCTGTTTTAAATAATGATTTGTTTTTTGACACGTTTGTTGATTTAATTAATTTATCACAGTCACACAATGGCTGGTACACAAATGATAATGTGTATTTTGCTATTCAATCTTGGGCAGAAGCATTAACAATTACCAATTTAAACCAATGGTTGGACGCCTATGATTTCAACGATGTAGATTCTAAAACTGTTGGGTTGATTTTGGCGGGAAACATACCATTGGTTGGTTTTCACGATTTTATTTCAGTGTTACTTTCAGGGCATAAAGTGTTGGTAAAAACATCTTCAAACGACCAACATTTGTTACCTTTTTTAGCGAAATATTTGATTTCAATTGAACCCAATTTAGAACAAAACATCACTTTTGTTGAAGGTAAATTAGAGGGTTTTGATGCCGTTATTGCAACTGGAAGTAATAATACTGCTCGATATTTCGAATTCTATTTCAAAGACAAACCTTCTATTATTAGAAAATCAAGAAATTCAGTTGCTGTTTTAAACGGATACGAATCCAAGGAACAAATGATTGCTTTGGGCGAAGATATTTTTAGGTATTTTGGATTGGGATGCAGAAATGTTTCTAAAATATTTGTTCCAAAAGACTACAATTTCGATGCTTTTTTTGCCGGAATGTTTCCGTACCAAGACGTAATTAAATATGAGAAATACATCAATAATTACGATTACAATAAAGCCGTTTTTTTGATGAGTAATTTTAATTTGCTGGACAATGAATTCTTAATTATTAAAGAAGACAGCAGTTACGCCTCCCCTATTTCAAGTGTGTTTTATGAATTTTATGAAAATTTAGAAGACATAAAATTGCGTTTACAAGCTGACAATGAGCAAATTCAATGCATTGTATCCAATGATTTAATAGAAAATAGCGTTGCATTTGGGCAAACTCAAAAACCAAATTTATGGGATTATTCAGATAATGTCGATACCATAAAATTCTTAATTACATTATAGTGTATCAAATTTGCAAATAGCGAAGCCAACGAAAACGATTTTGTTAATAAAACATTAGAACTATTTGGATATTATTAAGCGTTTTTAGTTTCCTATTTCCGAAATTTGTGCTTTAATTTTTTTGAATATCACTATTACAATGAAAAAACATAATTATAGCGCAGGACCTTGCATTTTACCTCAAGAAGTTTTTGAAAAATCAGCGGAAGCAATTTTAAATTTCAATAATTCGGGTTTGTCTCTTTTGGAAATATCTCACAGAAGCAAAGATTTTGTTGCTGTAATGGATGAAGCCAGAGATTTGGCTTTGGAATTATTGGATTTGAAAGGAAAAGGATATCAAGCTTTGTTTCTTCACGGAGGAGCAAGTTTAGAATTCTTAATGGCTCCTTATAATTTAATGAAAATAGATGGAAAAGCAGCCTATCTTGATACGGGAACTTGGGCTTCGGCAGCGATAAAAGAGGCAAAGTTATTTGGAGAAACTGTCGTTGTAGCTTCATCTAAAGAACAAAATTACAATCATATTCCAAAAGGATATACCGTTCCTGAAGATGCTAGTTATTTTCATTGCACGAGCAATAACACAATTTTTGGAACTCAAATGAAAACATTTCCAAATGTTTCAATTCCTGTGGTTTGCGATATGAGTTCGGATATTTTTTCAAGAGTTTTAGACTTTTCTAAATTCGATATTATTTATGCTGGTGCTCAAAAAAATATGGGTCCTGCAGGAACTACTTTAGTGGTTATAAAAGAAGAAATTCTTGGAAAATCAGGACGTGTAATCCCAAGTATGTTGGATTATGAAAAACACATTAAAGCAGAAAGTATGTTTAATACTCCAGCTGTTTTCCCTGTTTATGCGTCTTTATTAACATTGCAATGGTTAAAAAAACTTGGTGGAATTGCTGCTGTCGAAAAATTGAACAATGCAAAAGCGACTTTGATATATTCAGAAATTGACAGAAATCCTTATTTTAAAGGTGCTGCAAACGTTGAAGATCGTTCGAATATGAATGCAGTTTTCTTATTAGAAAATGAAGCTCATGCGCCAATTTTTGATTCGTTATGGAAAGAAGCTGGAATTTCAGGATTGCCGGGACATCGTTCTGTGGGCGGTTACCGTGCATCTATGTATAATGCGCTTCCTATTGAAAGTGTTCAGGTTTTAGTCGACGTGATGCAAGCTTTGGAAAATTCAATTTAAAAATTGAAAAATAAAACAATAAACCAGATTGAATCTTTGAATTTTTCAATCTTTAAATAAAAATAAATGAAAATATTAGCAAATGACGGAATTTCTAAAAGTGGAATTTTAGCTTTAGAAAAAGGTGGTTTTGAAGTAATTACTACAAAAGTTGCGCAAGAACAAGTTGCCAATTTTGTTAACGAAAATAACGTGAGCGTGGTTTTAGTTCGTAGTGCAACAAAAGTGCGCCAAGATATTATTGATGCTTGCCCAGGATTAAAAATCATTGGTCGTGGTGGTGTTGGGATGGATAATATCGATGTTGAGTATGCAAAAAGCAAAGGTATTAGTGTGATAAACACGCCTGCATCTTCATCAGAATCGGTTGCTGAGTTAGTTTTTGCACATTTATTTTCTGGTGTTCGATTTTTGCATGACTCCAATAGAAATATGCCTTTGGAAGGAGATTCTAATTTTGAAGGTTTGAAAAAAGCTTACGCAAATGGGATTGAATTGCGAGGAAAAACATTAGGAGTTGTAGGAATTGGTCGTATTGGTCAAGCTACTGCTAAAATGGCTTTAGGCCTAGGTATGAAAGTTATTGCTGCTGATAGTTATATTGAAAAAGTGGACGTTTCGGTTGTGTTTTTTGATGGTCAATCGATTACAACTACGATAGTTTCTCAATCATTAAAATCGGTGTTTAAAGAAGCAGATTTTATTACGTTGCACGTTCCTGCTCAAGATGGATATATTATTGGTACCGCAGAATTGGCAATTATGAAAACAGGTGTGGGAATTGTAAATTGTGCTCGTGGCGGTGTTATTGATGAAGTTGCTTTAGTGAAAGCGTTGGACAATGGTAAGGTTTTGTTTGCGGGTTTAGATGTTTTTGAAAATGAGCCAACTCCAGAAATGACAATTTTGATGAATCACAAAATTTCATTAACACCTCATATTGGTGCAGCTACATTGGAAGCACAAGATAGAATCGGAACCGAATTGGCTTCTCAAATTATAAGTTTATTAAAGAATTAAGATAGATTTTCTTTTAATTATTTCATTACAAAAAAAATGCATCTGCTTATTAAGGTGCATTTTTTTGTTTGATTAAGCAGTTAATCTGGAGATTAATTTTGTAATTTTGGGAAAGATTCAAAAACGATGAAGAAACTAAAACAACGATGGGGAATAACTAACAATTTTCAATTACTATTGATAATTCTTGTTTTCGCTATTAATGGTTCTTTGTCAGCAAAAATATCAAGTTTTTTAATGTCGTTTTTAGGAATCAATGCAGTAAATACACATTGGTTTTTCTATTACTTGATATTACTACTATTGGTTTTTCCGATTTATCCTTTTATGTTAATGGGCTTTGGTTACATATTTGGCCAATCAAAATTCTTTTTCCCATTTAGCAAAAGAATGCTAAAAAGTATGGGGTTAGGATTTATATTCAAACAATAATCGCCTCATTTTAAACCAAAAACAACTAAATGTAGGAGTAAAATATTGATTAATTTACATCCTATTTTTTGAGTTTGTCCTTAAAAAGTTTCCTTACTTTTTCAACTTTTGGAGTAATTACATAACTACAATATCCTTGCGATTTATTTTGATTGTAATAATTTTGATGATAATCCTCAGCTTCATAGAATTTTGTTGCCGGGGAAATTATCGTTACTATAGGCTTCCCAAAAGTATTTTCTTTGGTTAATAAAGTAATATAACTTTCTGAAATTTTCTTTTGATTTTCATTGTGATAAAAAATTTCACTTCGATATTGTGTCCCAGAATCATTTCCTTGCCGATTTAATGTGGTTGGATCATGCGTTGCAAAGAATATTTCTAATAACTCTTGAAAGGTAATTTTGCTGGAATCAAATGTAATTTGGATGGCTTCAGCATGCCCCGTATCGCCATTGCAAATGTCTTTATAGGTTGGATTTATTGTTTTTCCACCTATGTAACCGGAAACTACAGATTGAACACCATTTAGTTCTAAAAAAACAGCTTCTGTACACCAAAAACAACCTCCAGCAAAAGTTGCTACTTCAATTTTCTCTTGCATTTCCATTTTTATAGGTTGTTTAATTTGCGGTAAAATAATATCTTTTTCTTTTGATTGACAAGAAAAAGGTAATATGGCCAAAAATAATCCGATTTTAGTTTTCATATATTAGAAATTTGTTCAAATTTATGGCGTAATTGTGGAGTAGTTTTTTTATTAACTAAAAATTATAATTTGTAAAACAAACTTTCCAATCTTATCCATTCAAAAATCATTAAAATCTTTGTTTCTTTGTGAAAATTGTTACAAAATGATACAAGCTAATAACATTCATAAATATTACGACAAACTCCAAGTTCTAAAGGGTGTAGATTTACATATTCAAAAAGGTGAAATTGTATCCATAGTTGGCGCATCAGGTGCAGGAAAAACAACACTTTTGCAAATATTAGGAACGTTAGACAAACCGAGTAATTCAACTTCTAAAGATGGAATTATTACGGATAATCTTTCAAAACTTACTATAAATGGCGAAGACGTTCTAACGATGAATGACAGGGCTTTATCTAAATTTAGAAACTTAAACTTAGGTTTTATCTTTCAATTTCATCAATTATTACCTGAATTTACTGCATTGGAAAACGTATGCATTCCTGCTTTTATTGCAAATAAATCTAAACAAGAAACCGAAATTGCCGCAAAAAAATTACTAGATTATTTAGGGCTTTCACATCGAATTAATCACAAACCCAATGAACTTTCTGGTGGAGAACAACAACGTGTGGCAGTTGCAAGATCCTTAATTAACAATCCCGCAATAATTTTTGCAGATGAACCTTCGGGAAATTTAGATACTGCATCGGCAGAAAATTTGCATCAGCTATTTTTTAAATTACGGGATGAATTAGGACAAACATTTGTAATTGTAACCCATAACGAAGAATTGGCTAATATGGCCGATAGAAAGTTGGTTATGGTTGATGGGCAAATTAGTTCCTATCTAAAGTAGCTTGTTTAAAAGTATGAATAAATCCGAATTAAAATCATTTCTCGACGAAAAAGTAGAATTGTACAATAACCCAAATTTTATTGAAAGTGATCCAGTTCAAATTCCACATTTATATTCTCAAAAAGAAGATGTTGAAATCGCTGGTTTTTTGAGCGCTACAATAGCTTGGGGAAATCGTAAAATGATTATCAAAAATTCGCATAGAATGATTGATTTAATGGGAAATGCGCCTTATGATTTTGTAATGTCTCACACTGAAAATGATTTAGAGCGATTTGAAACTTTTGTACATAGAACATTTAACAGTCAGGATTTTCATTTTTTTATAAAAAGTTTACAAAATATTTATACAAATCATAACGGCTTAGAAGCTGTTTTTCATAAAGGACAACTTAAAAACAGTGAATTGAATTCAATGCAATCTGGCATATCTGAATTCAAAAAAATCTTTTTTGAAATGGAGCATCTTCACAGAACAGAAAAACATGTTTCCGACCCAATGAGTAATTCTGCAGCAAAGAGAATCAACATGTTCCTTCGCTGGATGGTTCGTAAAGACAATAAGGGCGTGGATTTAGGGATTTGGAAATCTATTTCTCCCGCTTCACTTTCTTGTCCTTTGGATGTTCATTCTGGAAATGTGGCTCGTAAATTAGGAATTTTAAATCGAAAACAAAATGACGGAAAAGCAGTAACCGAATTGGATTGTTTTCTTAGAGAATTTGACAATAATGACCCCGTAAAATATGACTTTGCCTTGTTTGGATTGGGTGTTTTTGAAGGATTTTAAAGCAAATAACATAAATTTATAAAAATAGTTCACTTTTGGATTTATAAAAACTTATTTTTGCGCTATGGCTAGAAAAATTACTGACAAAATCGTATTCGATCATATAAAAGTCCTTGATGCTGGTGCAAAAGGCGTTTCAGTGGCAAAAGCACCCGATGGAAAAATAATCTTTATTCCTAATGTTGTTCCTGGAGATGTTGTAGATGTTCAAACTTTCAAAAAACGCAAAGCGTATTATGAAGGAAAAGCTGTGAGATTTCACGAATTTTCAAAACATAGAATAGAACCAATTTGCGAGCACTTTGGGGTTTGTGGCGGTTGTAAGTGGCAAAACATGAACTACAACCAACAATTATATTACAAACAAAACGAAGTAAAAAATCACCTTCAACGTATTGGAAAAATAGAACTTCCCGAATTGGAACCAATTTTAGGTTCTGAAAAACAGTTTTTCTATAGAAACAAAATGGAATTTGGCTTTTCTAACAGCCGTTGGTTAACTGAAGATGAAATTGGAAGTACCGTAGATTTAGGAAATAGAAATGCACTTGGATTTCATATTCCAAAAATGTGGGACAAAATTTTAGACATTACAAAATGCCATCTTCAAGAAGACCCTTCCAATGCAATTCGTAATGAAGTACGAGAATTTGCAAACGAACATAATCTAACTTTCTTCAATCCAAGAAGTCATGAAGGATTCCTAAGAACACTGATGCTAAGAACAGCATCGACCGGAGAAATCATGGTGTTAATTCAATTTTTTGAAGAAGACAAACCAAATCGAGAATTGCTTTTAGACCATCTTTACGAAAAATTCCCGCAAATTACTTCCTTACAATATGTAATTAATTCAAAAGCAAATGATACTTTATATGATACAAATATAAAATTATACAAAGGCCGTGATTATATTTTGGAAGAAATGGAAGGTTTGAAATTTAGCATAAATGCCAAATCATTCTACCAAACCAATTCCGACCAAGCCTACGAATTATATAAAATTACAAGAGATTTCGCAGGACTTACAGGCAATGAAATTGTTTACGATTTATACACTGGAACTGGAACTATTGCGCAATTTGTATCAAAAAATGCCAAAAAAGTTATTGGAGTAGAAAGTGTTCCTGAAGCTATTATGGATGCCAAAGCAAATGCCGAAAGAAATAATATTACTAATTGTGAGTTTTATGTTGGTGATATGAAAGTTGTTTTTAATGAGGATTTCATTGCACAACACGGAAAACCAGATGTAATTATTACCGATCCACCAAGAGACGGAATGCACAAAGATGTAATTGAACAAATCATGAAAATTGCTCCTGAAAAAGTAGTTTATGTGAGTTGTAATTCCGCTACACAAGCGCGTGATTTAGCACTAATGGATGAAAAATACAAAGTAACTCGTGTTCGTCCTGTTGATATGTTTCCTCAAACACATCACGTTGAAAACGTAGTACTTTTAGAAAGAAGATAACTGTTTTTATGTTCTCTGTTATAAATTATTTAATAGAAAACTTACTCTTTTACAACAATTATTGTAGCCTTAAATCCTGAGGAAAGGTTCCATTGATTTGCAGAAATTTGCTTACCTTTATCATCATAAACTTGAAATTCAGCTGTGTTTGGACCAGATGTTCCTTGATTCAATGCTTCGATATCAATTTTATTGAAACCCTTTTTTAAAGTCATTTCAAATTCTTGAAACTCAGAATCTAGCAATACATTTTCTTGAATAATCAAGTCATTTATGTATATTCGAACTCGGTCACCATCTACAAATTGGTTGTCTCGGCAAAGTATTTTCAAGAAAATAGCTTTGGTTTTAAAGTCACCTAGATTTTGATTTTTTCTAAAAGCTTGGGAAACTTCACCATCACCTACTTTATTCAATTTGTCTTGATAAAAAAGTCCTGGTTTGATAAAATCATTTTTTAATGTTAAATCAATTGGCTTGGAACCACCAATTTTTTTAAAAATTATTTCATCCTCTTTTTTCAAAGGAACATCATTAAAATTTGGTTTAATGGAAGGCAATGAACTAAATTTTGAAGGTGTACTCTTCGATTTAGATATGGGGTTTTTCTTTATTGGGGAAACCTCAATAGAATTATTTCCGTTATCAAACTGAGAATATCCAGTGGCAACAAATAAAAGTGTACTAATTAATGATAAAATAAATTTCATAAACTTAAAAAGGTGTCAAATCTATAATTTTTGATAAATGTAAATAAAAAAACTTCGCTAATTAATACATTAACGAAGTTTTAAGCAATTAGACGCTATGTCATAGTCAACCAAATATTACTTTGAATTATAAACCAAAATAGCATCTTTCAATATTTCTACCGAACGAATTAAATCTGATTTCTTCAAAACATAAGCAATTCGAACCTCGTTCAAGCCAACCCCAGGTGTAGAATAGAATCCTGCAGCAGGCGCAACCATTACTGTTTCTTTATTTAAATCGTATGATTCCAACATCCATTGCGCAAAAGTATCTGCATTGTCAATTGGCAATTGTGCAATACAATAAAAAGCACCTTTTGGTTTACTGACTATTACGCCCTCAATCTTATTTAATTCTTCAACTAACGTATCTCTTCGATCTCTATATTCTGTAATTACCTCGTCAAAATAACTTTGTGGCGTGTCCAAAGCCGCTTCACTAGCAATTTGTGCAAACGTTGGTGGACTCAATCTCGCTTGCGCAAATTTCATCGCAGTAGCCATCAATTCCTTATTTTTTGACACAATACAACCAATTCTTGCGCCACACATACTGTATCTTTTGGAAACAGAATCAATCATAATAGCATTTTCTTCCAACCCAGGAATATTCATAACTGAATAATGCACATCACCATCATATGTAAATTCACGATATACTTCATCAGCAATCAAAAACAAATCGTGCTTTTTTACCAAATCGGCAAGTTGCATCATTTCCTCTTTTGAGTACAAATATCCAGTAGGATTTCCAGGATTACAAATCAAAATTGCTTTGGTTCTTGGCGTAATCAATTTTTCAAAATCAGCAATTGGAGGCAAAGCAAATCCCGTTTCTATAGTTGAAATAACAGGTACTACTTTCACCCCAGATGCAGTTGAAAAACCATTGTAATTGGCATAAAATGGCTCAGGAATAATTATCTCATCATCATAATCCATTGTACTTCCCAAAGCAAATAGCAACGCTTCAGAACCACCAGTAGTAATGATTATATCGGCAACATCAATCGGCAAACCTATCTTTTTATAATAATTGGATAACTTCGTTCTATAGCTTTCAAAACCAGCAGAATGACTGTATTCTAAAACCTTAATGTCAAGATTTTTTATAGAATTCATCGCCACTTCTGGAGTTTTTATATCTGGCTGACCAATATTTAAATGGTATACTTTATTCCCTTTCTTTTTTGCAATATCAGCATAAGGAACCAATTTACGAATTGGCGATTCCGGCATTTGTTTACCTTTATTTGAAATTTTAGGCATAATGATTCGTTTTGAAATGCAAATTTGCAATATTTATTTTGAAAAAACAGAGAATGTAGCAATCTTTATTCCACAAAAAAAAACGCCTCATTTGAAGCGCTTTAGTATTTATAAAAACTTTATTGACTCGGCAATGCTTTTTTCTTTTCCAACAAGTTGACTTCTGGCTTTACAATCACTTCCCCTTTTATTTTCAAAGCAATTCTCCCGCTTTCAACATTAACCGCATTCGATTCAACTGTAATCGTTTTTCTAATTGGTCCCGAATTCATGTTGTATTTCACTTCAATTTTACCCATTTTACCCGGCAATATCGGTTCGGTAGGTTTTGTAGGAACCGTACAGCCGCATGTTGATTGCACATTCATAATAATCAACGGTGCATCACCTGTATTTTTAAACTCAAAAGTTCGAATCCCACTGTCCGTATCTTTTGTAACCGTTCCATAATCTATAGTATTGTCGTTATTCAAAAATTCAATTTTTGCACCACTTTGAGCAAAACCAACTGCATTTACGGCAATAAAGGCAAATAACAAGAGTACTTTTTTCATCGAATCAAAATTTTATTAGTTTATGTAAATTTACTTTCTTTTAATTAATTGCACAAATTTATATTTCCCTTTTTATACTGTGCATAATTATTTACTTTTGTAGCAATTACAAAAAACCTACCAATTCACAATCTCTTTTTTTTAGGAGCGAAATTTTTGGCATTTTCAGTAATTCATATTCCTGCTGTTCGTTACAATCCACGCTAAAAAGCTAGGGATTTTCACTGCCATCAGGGCTATAATTTTTTTCATTTGAATACTTAGAAATAACGAACAAACAATAAAATGACAGTTCCATCGCAATTTGACGCTAAAAATATAGAAGATAAATGGTACGAATACTGGATGAAAAATAACTATTTTCATTCCACACCCGACCATAGAACGCCTTATACCATTGTCATTCCACCACCTAATGTTACAGGCGTACTCCATATGGGACACATGCTAAACAACACCATTCAAGACGTATTAATTCGTCGTGCACGACTAAAAGGATTCAACGCCTGTTGGGTTCCAGGAACCGATCACGCATCTATAGCAACAGAAGCAAAAGTAGTAGCAAAACTAAAAGCCGAAGGAATCAATAAAGACGATTTAACGCGCCAAGAATTCCTCGCTCACGCTTGGGAATGGACCGATAAATACGGCGGCGTAATCTTGGAACAACTAAAAAAATTAGGAGCTTCTTGCGATTGGGAACGCACAAAATTCACCATGGATCCAGATATGTCTGCATCTGTAATCCGTTCTTTCGTTGATTTGCACAAAAAAGGACTAATTTATCGTGGATTCAGAATGGTAAATTGGGATCCCGAAGCCAAAACAACACTTTCTGACGAAGAAGTGATTTTTGAAGAACAACAAGGAAAATTATATTATATAAAATACTCAATAGAAGGAACTACGGACTTTGTTACAGTTGCAACAACACGACCAGAAACAATCTTTGGTGATACTGCTATTTGTATCAATCCTAACGATGAACGCTTTTCACATTTAAAAGGAAAAAGCGCCATTGTGCCAATTTGCGGAAGAATAATTCCAATTATCGAAGATGATTATGTTGATATCGAATTTGGAACGGGCTGTCTAAAAGTTACTCCAGCACATGATGTTAATGATAAAATGCTTGGCGAAAAACACAATTTACAAATTATTGATGTCTTCAATGAAGACGCAACACTGAATAGTTTCGGATTGCATTACCAGGGAAAAGACCGTTTTGTAGTTCGCAATGAAATTGCTAAAGAACTCGAATCCATTGGCGCTTTACAAAAAACAGAAATCCACCTAAACAAAGTAGGAACTTCAGAAAGAACCAAAGCCGTAATCGAACCTCGTTTGTCAGACCAATGGTTCTTGAAAATGGAAGATTTGGTAAAACCAGCGATAAAATCGGTGTTGGTTGATGGAGAAATAAAATTGCATCCAGCTCGCTTTAATAATACTTACGCACATTGGTTGAATAACATTCGTGATTGGAATATTTCGCGTCAATTATGGTGGGGACAACAAATTCCCGCGTACTTTTACGGAGATGGAAAAGAAGATTTCGTAGTTGCCGAAAATATTGAAGAAGCTCTAGTTTTAGCGAAATCCAAAACCAACAACCAACAACTAACAACCAGCAACCTTGGCCAAGACGTTGATGCGTTAGACACTTGGTTTTCTTCTTGGTTGTGGCCAATGTCGGTTTTTGGTGGAATTATAGATCCTGAAAACGAAGATTTCAAATATTATTATCCAACAAATGACTTGGTTACAGGTCCAGATATTTTGTTTTTCTGGGTAGCCCGAATGATAATTGCAGGTTACGAATACACAGATAAAAAACCATTTACAAATGTATATTTAACAGGTTTAGTACGCGACAAGCAACGCCGAAAAATGTCTAAATCATTAGGAAATTCTCCTGATCCGTTAAACTTAATAGAAAAATTTGGTGCCGATGGCGTTCGTGTAGGATTGCTTTTGAGCGCTTCTGCTGGAAACGACATTATGTTTGACGAAGAATTGTGCAACCAAGGAAAAGGATTTACCAATAAGATTTGGAATGCCTTCAAATTAATTCGGGGTTGGGAAGTTAGTGCTACTATTGCTCAACCAGAGGCATCCAAAGTTGCCATTGAATGGTACGAAGCAAAATTGCAACAAACCCTTTTGGAAATTGAAGATAATTTTGAAAAATACAGAATTTCTGATGCTTTAATGGGAATTTACAAATTAGTTTGGGACGATTTCTGTTCTTGGTTTCTAGAAATGATAAAACCTGCTTACCAAGCACCAATCGACAAAATTACTTTCGATAAAGCAATTGAAATGCTAGAAAGCAACCTTAAATTATTGCATCCATTCATGCCTTTTCTAACGGAAGAAATTTGGCATTATATTGCAGAACGAACTCCTGAAGAAGCCTTAATTGTTTCGACTTGGCCCGTTTTAAAACCATTTAACAAAAGTTTAATTGCTGATTTTGAAACTACAATGGAAGTAATTTCTGGAATTAGAACCATCAGAAAAGACAAAAACATTCCTTTCAAGGATAGTATTGAATTAAAAATTATTAATAACGACGCCGTTTCAACTTATTTTGATTCGGTTGTAACCAAATTAGGAAACATATCCACATTAAACTATGTAACCGAAAAAGTAGATGGTGCCCTGTCATTCCGGGTGAAATCTGATGAATATTTCATTCCAATTACGGGTAGTATAAATTTAGAAGACGAAATTTCGAAATTATCGGAAGAACTGAAATACATTCAAGGATTTTTGAAATCGGTTCAAGCAAAATTATCCAATGAAAAATTCGTTGTTGGAGCTCCTGAAAAAGTATTGGCAAATGAAAAACAAAAAGAAGCCGATGCTTTAGCAAAAATTGAAACAATCGAGCAAAGTTTATCGAGTTTGAGATAATAAATTAAAATGCCCCGATAATTTGGGGCATTTTTAAATCAAAATAGTAAAGCAAAGTATAAAACTTATAATCGTAAATTTTGGACATTGCAGTTTTTTAAAGTAATTTTGCACAACACAACAATAACTACAAAAAATGATTCACTTCTTCGGAAACCAGACCAATACGGTTTTTGCTGTTCAATCGCAAAATGAACTTTCTGCTCAAGACATTTCAAAATTAAACTGGCTTTTTGGCAATTCAAATAAAATAGAAAAATCCGTTCTAAATACTATTGGAACGGATTTTTTTATTGGCCCAAGAGCCACAATGATAACGCCTTGGAGTACCAATGCTGTTGAAATTACTCAAAATATGGGGGTTTCTGGAATCATCAGAATTGAAGAATTCCAAAAAGTAACAGCAGATTTTACAGATTTTGATCCAATGCTTTCCCAAAAATATATTGAATTACCACAAAATATTTTTACTATAAATAGTCAACCAGAAGCCATTCTTGAAATTGACGATATTGCGAGTTATAACAAATCGGAAGGTTTAGCTTTAAGTCAAGAGGAAGTTGATTATTTAGATGCATTAACAACTAAAATCGGAAGAAAACTAACCGATTCTGAAGTTTTTGGTTTTTCACAAGCCAATTCAGAACATTGCCGTCATAAAATTTTCAATGGAACTTTTGTAATCGATGGCGAAGAAATGCCTTCTTCCCTATTCAAATTAATTAAGAAAACAGCTGCTGAAAATCCGAACGATATTGTTTCCGCTTACAAAGATAATGTGGCGTTTGTAAAAGGACCACGAGTGCAACAATTTGCTCCAAAAAGTGCTGAAAAACCTGATTTCTATGAAACCAAAGATTTCGATTCTGTAATTTCATTAAAAGCAGAAACTCATAATTTTCCAACAACTGTTGAACCTTTTAATGGAGCAGCAACAGGTTCTGGTGGAGAAATTCGTGACCGATTGGCAGGTGGACAAGGTTCGTTACCATTGGCAGGAACGGCGGTTTATATGACTTCTTATTCTCGTTTATCTGAAAATAAACCTTGGGAAAATGCAATGGCAGAAAGAAAATGGTTGTATCAAACCCCAATGGATATTTTGATAAAAGCGTCAAATGGAGCTTCTGATTTTGGAAATAAATTCGGGCAACCTTTAATTACAGGTTCTATTTTAACATTTGAATACGATGAAAATAACCGCAAATTAGGATACGATAAAGTCATTATGCAAGCGGGTGGAATTGGATATGGAAAATTAGACCAAGCCATCAAGAAAAAGCCAAAAGCAGGTGATAAAATCGTGATTTTAGGTGGCGATAATTATAGAATTGGGATGGGTGGAGCAGCAGTTTCATCAGCAGATACAGGTGTTTTTAGTTCTGGAATTGAACTAAATGCTATTCAACGCTCGAACCCAGAAATGCAAAAAAGAGCTGCAAACGCCATTCGTGGATTGGTTGAAAGCGACTTAAATCCAATAGTTTCCATTCACGATCACGGTGCTGGTGGACATTTGAATTGCCTTTCAGAATTAATTGAAGAAACTGGAGGTTTAATTAATTTAGACAAATTACCAATTGGCGACCCAACACTTTCGGCAAAGGAAATTATTGGAAACGAATCTCAAGAAAGAATGGGATTGGTAATAGCGTCAAAAGATATTGAATTACTTCAAAAAATAGCCAATAGAGAACGTTCACCAATGTACCAAGTTGGCGATGTTACGGATACCAATCGCTTTACATTTGAATCAAAAACAACGGGTCAAAAACCTATGGATTTTGCTTTGGAAGATATGTTTGGAAGTTCCCCAAAAGTGGTTATGAATGATAAAACCATTACTCGAAATTACTCAGAATTAATCTATTCTCAAAATAAAATTTCAACCTATTTAGAGCAAGTTTTGCAGTTAGAAGCAGTTGCTTGCAAGGATTGGCTGACCAATAAAGTGGATCGTTGTGTGGGTGGAAAAGTTGCCAAACAACAATGTGTAGGACCGTTACAATTGCCATTGAATAATTGCGGGGTAATGGCATTGGATTATTTAGGAAAAGAAGGAATTGCAACTTCTATTGGACATTCGCCAATAGCCTCGTTAATTGACCCAATAGCAGGAACCAGAACGGCAATTGCAGAAGCATTATCAAATATTATATGGGCACCAATAAAAGACGGAATGAACGGACTTTCGTTGTCTGCCAATTGGATGTGGGCTTGTAAAAACGAAGGAGAAGATGCCCGTTTATACTCCGCTGTAAAGAGTTGTTCGGATTTTGCAATCGAATTAGGAATCAATATTCCAACAGGAAAAGATTCGCTTTCGATGAAACAAAAATATCCAAATGACGAAGTAATTGCGCCCGGAACGGTTATAATTTCGGCTGGAGGAAACTGTACTGATATTCGAAAAGTAGTGGAACCCGTTTTGCAAAAAGACGGCGGTTCCATATATTATATCAATCTTTCACAAGACAATTATAAATTGGGTGGTACTTCATTTGCTCAAATATTGAACACCATTGGAACGGAAACACCAACAATTAAAGATTCAAAAATTTTTAAAAACGCATTCAATTCAATACAAGAGTTAATTTTAGAAAACGAAATTATTGCTGGTCACGATATTGGAAGTGGTGGATTAATTACCACTTTGCTAGAAATGTGTTTTGCAGATATTGATTTGGGAGCTAAAATTGATTTTTCAAATTTTGAAGAAAAAGACTTAATTAAAATATTGTTTTCAGAAAATATCGGAATTGTATTCCAAGCCAAAAATGATGCTGTAATTGAAAATAAACTTTCAAAGAAAGGGATTGAATTTTTCAAAATAGGTTCTGCAACCAATGAAGCTACTTTAGACTTTGGACATTTGACTTTAGACATACCAAAATATAGAGATATTTGGTACAAAACATCGTATTTATTAGATCAAAAACAATCTAAAAACGGAATGGCGAAAGCCCGTTTTGAGAATTATAAAAACCAACCTTTACACTATACTTTCCCAACTCATTTTACAGGAAAAAAACCAGTAATTGATTTGACAAAACCTCGTCCAAAAGCGGCAATTATTCGTGAAAAAGGAAGTAATTCGGAACGTGAAATGGCAAATGCAATGTATTTGGCTGGCTTCGATGTGAAAGATGTTCACATGACCGATTTGATTTCGGGACGTGAAAATTTAGAACAAATTCAGTTCATTGGAGCTGTTGGAGGTTTTTCAAATTCAGATGTTTTAGGAAGTGCCAAAGGTTGGGCGGGAGCATTTTTATACAATGAAAAAGCAAAGACAGCATTAGCTAATTTCTTCAAAAGAGAAGACACTTTGTCCGTTGGAATTTGTAATGGTTGTCAGTTATTTATGGAGTTGGAAGTCATAAATCCTGAGCATAAAGTTCATGGAAAAATGAAACACAACACGTCAAACAAACACGAAAGCGCCTTTACATCCGTGACCATTCAAGAAAACAATTCCGTAATGTTATCCTCATTGGCGGGAAGCACTTTGGGTGTTTGGATTTCTCATGGCGAAGGGAAATTTAATTTGCCAATGGCTGAAGAAAACTACAATATTGTTTCTAAATATTCTTATTCCAATTATCCTGCAAATCCTAATGGTTCTGACTACAACACAGCAATGCTATGTGACAAAACCGGAAGACATTTGGTAATGATGCCGCACATTGAGCGTTCTACTTTCCAATGGAATTGGGCAAATTATCCAAAAAATCGAAATGACGAAGTTTCACCTTGGCACGAAGCTTTTGTAAATGCAAGATTGTGGATTGAAAACAATTAAAATATTTATATAAAAAAACTCATGATTAAATTATGAGTTTTTTTATACCAATTGGAAAATTACTATTTTTCTATATTCAATTCTTTTCTACTTTTATAATTGTGAAGAAAATCACCTTTAGGTTTACCCAAATCAAAGGAGCTCCATTTTGTCAAAAAACGAGTACTCGTTCTTGCTTCCTCTTTATTCATGTTCTCATATTCAATTCTGTAAATTGCAGAATACATTTCGGCTCTACCAACTCCATGAAAACAATGAATTAAAACCGGATAATTTGCTGGGTTGTCCATAATTTTAAAAAAAAAATCTAGATTTTTCTGATCTGGAACTTGGTCAGATCCATTGTTGAAATAATTTACACCCTTTATTTTTTCAACAGCAATTTTTTCAGCTGTCAATTCAGCAGGAATTTCAGGATTATTTACATCGTCACCTGTTCCAGGAAAACGAAGGTCAATAATTGATTTTATATGATGTTTTTTTACATAGGAATCAATTTCATTTGGTGGAATAACACCCGATTTATATACTTTTCCTTCGGTAATGGTTTCAAAATTATGATTTATATTTATGTCATAAACATACTTTCCAACCAAAACAAAAATAACTGCTAGTAGTAAGAAACCGAATTTTTTAATGTACTTTTTCATATTGTAAAATTATAAACTAATTTTAATAATTTATGTTAATTCTATAAATTTAAAAATATGTTCTTGAATTTGTTTATTTTTCATTAATTTGCAACTATAAATTATTAAGTCAAAATGACAAATGTAACCCGCTTATTCGAATTTCCATATTATCAATTAGAAAAATACAATTCTATTCCAGATGCTTTAGTTACAAAGCAAAATGGAGAATGGATAAAAACTTCAACCCAAGAATATATTGATAAAGCGAATGCTATTTCAAGAGCGTTACTGCGAATTGGAGTTCAAAAAGACGATAAAATTGCTATAATATCAACCAACAATAGAACCGAATGGAATATCGTAGATATTGGAATTTTACAAATTGGAGCGCAAGATGTTCCCATATACCCAACAATTTCTGAGGATGATTATGAATACATACTTAACCATTCAGGCGCTATTTATTGTTTTGTTTCTGATTTAGAAATAGTAAGAAAAGTAAATTTAATAAAAGAAAAAGTCCCTAGCTTAAAAGATGTGTTTTCGTTTGACCAAATTGAAGGGTGTAAAAATTGGGCGGAATTATTAACTTTAGGAGAAGACAAAAGCAACCAAGATGTTGTTGAAGACAGAAAAAATAGTGTTAAAACTGATGATTTAGCAACAATAATTTATACTTCAGGCACCACAGGAAAGCCTAAAGGAGTTATGCTTTCTCATAATAATATTGTTTCAAATGTATTTGCTGGAGCATTGAGAATTCCACTTTCTCCTGGTAAAAGCAGAACAATGAGTTATTTACCAGTATGCCATATACTAGAAAGATTTTATCTCTATCTATGTCAATACTACGGAGTTTCAATATATTTTGGAGAATCTATAGATAAAATTGGTGAAAACCTCAAAGAAGTTAAACCAAATTTAATGACGGGAGTACCAAGAGTACTTGAAAAAGTCTATGACAAAATTTATTCCAAAGGAATTGAATTAAAAGGGATTAAGAAGGTTTTATTCTTCTGGGCTGTAAACCTAGGTTTATGCTATAAACCCTATAAAGAAAATGGTTGGTGGTATGAATTTCAATTAAAAATCGCAAGAAAAGTTATCTTCAGTAAATGGAAAGAAGGTGTTGGAGGAAATCTTGAGTTTATCGCTTGTGGAAGTGCAGCATTACAACCTCGATTAGCAAGGATTTTTGCAGCTGCTCAAATCACAATAATGGAAGGATATGGATTAACTGAAACTTCACCATTAATATCTATAAATGATATGAGAAATCGCGGATACAAAATTGGAACCGTTGGTAAAGTAATTGATAAAGTTGAAGTAAAAATAGCCGAAGATGGAGAGATTCTTTGCAAAGGACCTAATGTAATGCTCGGTTATTTCAAGGATGAAGTACAAACAAATGAGGTTCTTATAGATGGCTATTTTCATACTGGCGATATTGGAGAAATAGATAGTGAAGGTTTTCTCCGAATAACAGATAGAAAAAAAGAAATGTTTAAAACATCCGGAGGCAAATACATTTCACCACAATTACTAGAAAATGCAATGAAACAATCGCGTTTTATTGAACAAATAATGGTTATTGGAGACGGTCAAAAAATGCCATCGGCTTTAATTCAACCCAATTTTGAATTTGTAAAAGAGTGGGCAAAAATTCATAAATTAGATATCGAAACTACAAACGAAGCCATTGTTTCAAATCCTAAAGTAATTGAGAGAATTCAAGAAGAAATTAATGTGCTAAATGAAAAATTTGGTAATTGGGAAAAAATAAAACGCTTTGAACTTACCCCGGATCTATGGACAATTGACGGAGGACACCTCACCCCAACTTTAAAACTAAAACGAAAAATAGTATTAGAAAAATATAAAGATTTGTATACTAAAATTTACGGCAAATGACTAGTCCTAAATAATCGATACAGATTATTAGACAAAAATAGATAAATTAAACAGCATCAAAAACGTTTTTGATGCTGTTTTTAGTTTTATAGGTTTTCATTATTAGTTT
>Ga0209107_10000650_pt1 | contig 20071 bp, 32 predicted proteins | sample LakErihyJuly2011_2_FD_187460 | JGI IMG/M metagenome (GOLD analysis project Ga0209107, IMG submission 187460) | Freshwater microbial communities from dead zone in Lake Erie, Canada - CCB hypolimnion July 2011 (SPAdes) (version 2) | ecosystem: Environmental > Aquatic > Freshwater > Lentic >...
CGTTCTAAGCCTTGACCACAAAAGTTGCGAGATGATTGCAGACGACCTATATATACAGATAGCCCAACGCTATCCTGGTCGTGTGGTACATATCGAAGTGTCGGAAGACGGCGAAAATGGCGCCGTGATACGATACGAAATCACTAGACCCTTCAACAACATTGTCATCTAAGGAGAACAACATGGCAAGACCCACATTCAAACCCAACCCCCGAGTCACAGAGATCCAAGAGGATCTTGAAGTGTATCTAGACTTCTGCCAGGACTATGGCTATCGTTACAACGAAGCCGACTTGTATAACTTCAAAAGTTATGCATGGCAACAATTCAACAAGTGGCATCAAGGCAAGAATGCCAAAAACATGTGGGATGAGGACACTCGTCGCTTTGCTGGACATCGTGTATGAGAAAACTGTACTACATGGGTCTTGAAAGTTATGAGGCCCGTTATACTCTACAACTAACTGAATGGAACCGACGTGTGTTTGAACGTCGTGGCCTGGATGTGGTATATGTGCCAGGCACCACTATTGACAACACACAGAGCATCAGTGTTGGACAGGTCTTGGATGCACATGGTCGCAGTTACTTTGCCATGAGCCAAATGATGAACTTGGTTCAGCTGATGAAGAATGGCGAAGTCACCGCAGAAGATGTCATCTACTTTGAAGACATGTTTCAGCCAGGCATCGAGAGTCTCCCTTACATCATGGATCAGATTCCAGCAGAACAACGCCCTCGCATTTATGTACGCTGTCTTGCTCAGGCCATTGATCCCGATGACTTTGTTCATGTGTGGGGCATGGCCGGTTGGATGAGCACCTATGAACGCATGGTCAATCACTTTGTAACAGGCGTGTTGGCCACCAATGAAGAAATGGTGGCGCACATGCGTATTGCAGGTTGGACTGCTCCAATCTACAACATTTCAGGCTTGGCATTTGGCAAAGCGGAAGTGCTGGAACGCATTGGTGGTGCTGACAATATCCGACCATTTGAGGATCGTCCACGTCGAGTGGGTTTTGCCGCACGGTGGGACCAAGAAAAGCAACCAGGCTTCTTCATGGACCTGGTTGAAATGTATGGTGAACTTACCACAGAGCCTTGTGAGTTTGTAATCTATTCAGGTGGACCACTGCGCAGTAACAATCGAAAATTTGTGGATCGTGCAGATGATTTGGCCCAACAAGGTAAGTTAAAGATTTACGATAATCTAAGCAAGAACGATTACTACGCTCTCCTTAATGACACTCGTGTGCTGTTTAATTGTGCGTTACAGGACTGGGTGTCAAACACAGTCAGCGAAGCAGATACTCTTGGGTGTAATGTTTTATACCCTGCTTATAGGTCTTTCCCTGAGACTTTTTCTAATGACCCTAACAGGCTTTATGTTCCTTGGTCAATAGACGATGCCTATCACAAGATGCAGAACTTGTTGCGTGAGCCACATCACAACATGGGCTTGATTTCGGATTGGAACAACAGTACCATTGACCGTGTGATAGACATCGTGACAGGTGCAGGTGAGCAGTGGAACCGCGCAGGCTCAAGATACAGAGATCATGTGGCCAAAGAAAAGTATCATGTGGTAAAGGTTGAGTCATGAAAAAAACTGTGGTCGTAACAGGTGCTGGTGGATACATTGGCGGGCAAACTGCATTGATGTTGGCCGATTCTGGCTATCGTGTTGTGGGCATTGACAAAAACAAATGCCCAAAACGACTGAAGTCAGTGTTTGACGACTACATTGAAAAGGACGTTGCTCACAAAGATTCCTTGGTCAAACTGTTGATACACGAACCCCAAGCTATTATTCATTGTGCTGGCACCAGCCTGGTTGGTCCCAGTGTTAAGCACCCTGGGCGTTACTTTGAAAACAATGTGGTCAATACCTTGACACTGTTGGATCAAGTGCGCAGAAGCATGCCTCGGACCAGAGTTATTTTCAGTAGCAGTGCCGCAGTGTATGGTGAGCCCATAATGACTCCTTGTCATGAGGTGGATCCTACAGAACCAATATCACCTTATGGCGACAGCAAGCTCATGGTAGAACGCATCATGGCAGCATATCACACAGCCTACAAATTGGACTATGTGGCGTTTCGTTACTTCAATGCCTGTGGGGCTGACAGTCAAGCAAGACACGGACAGACCGAGGATGCCACGCATATTATTGCCCGAGTGTTGGCTGCTATCAAGGATGATCGTGAATTTGTACTCAACGGCACCAACTTTGCCACACCAGATGGCACGTGTGTGCGTGATTATGTACACGTGGAAGACATTGCTCGAGCACATGTTATGGCCTTGGAGCACACAGTCGAAGCAGGTGTATATAATCTAGGTTCTGATTCAGGCACAAGCAATCGAGAAATCATTGCAGCCGCTGAACGTGTGACTGGAAAGAAAGTGCAAGTGGTTGAAGGTATTGCTAGAACTGGCGATCCTGCCATGCTCACAGCCAGTGCAGACAAATTCAATCGAGTGGCCGCAAGTTGGAGACACTTTGAACTAGATGATATGATCCAGCATGCCTGGAACTGGTATGTTCGAAAAGATACTTGAGTTTGAAACAGCCCTGGCCCAGTTCTCTGGCGCACCATATGTGGTGATGACTGATTGTTGTACCCATGCCATTGAACTGTGCATGCGGTATGACCGTGTGGAGTTTTGCGCATTCACCCCATTTACCTATTTGAGTATACCTATGCTCATGCACAAGTTAAACATCCAATATACATACGAAGTCGGTGATCCTGCTCAATGGGTAGGTGAGTATCGTTTTAGAAAAACAAGAATCTGGGACAGTGCTCGACGTTTAGAACGCAACATGTATCGACCGGGACAGATACAATGCGTGAGTTTTGGGCATGACAAACCCTTGTCCATTGGACGTGGTGGTGCAATACTGTTAGATGATGACTCTGCATATCAAGCATTGTTGCAAATGAGATATGATGGTAGAGACTTAACCATCAACCCTTGGTCTGCACAACAACAATTTCGGGTAGGCTATCACTACAAGCCCACCATAGAAGAGGCCGAACGTGGTCTGGAGTTGTTAAATCAATACTCTAGTCAATCTCCACGTGCAGTGGTTTATCCAGATTGCAGACAAATTTCCATAGTCAGTTGACGTCACGATCTAAATAGTGTACAATCACACATGGGAGAAATTAATGAGCTACAACAAAGTATATATTAGCAACGACGAAGAAACTGTGAATACTAGCAAAAATTTATCACAAATACTTAGAGAACAAATGAAGGCCCGAGGCCAACGCTTCTGGGCTGGCGACAACATCAGCGACTACATGAGCGATTCAGTAAAAGAAAAACTCATTGACGAAGCCACCCTAGCATTTGAAGGTGTATTGGATGCACTGCTGATCGACCGTGAAACAGATCCCAACTCAAAGGGCACAGCCCGACGCTTGGCCAAGATGTACTACAACGAAGTAATGGCAGGTAGATATGAATCAGCACCAGATTGTACAGCTTTTCCCAATGACTCAACGGATCGCTACGAAGGTATGTTGGTGGTTAGAAGTGAGCTTCGTAGCCTGTGTAGTCACCATCATCAGCCTGTTACCGGTGTGGCTTACATCGGTATCATTGCCGCTAATAAACTTATTGGTCTTTCTAAATATACTCGTATTGCACAATGGTGTGCCCGTCGAGGAACCTTACAAGAAGAACTGTGTATAGACATAGCCAACGAAATCATGGCCGCAACTGCATCAAAGGATGTGGGTGTGTACATACAGGCCACACACGGATGCTGTGAGAATCGTGGCATTATGGCCCATAGCAGTCTAACACAGACCACTGTGTTGCGTGGTGCGTTTAAAACGGATGACAGTGTGAAAAAAGAGTTTATGGACAATATCAAACTGCAACAAGAGTTTGCACCAAGATAATTTATAAAATGTCTAATTTGCAAAATAACTTTATTGTATTTGGACCCGGTGGTCGTTGCGGCAGTCATTGGGTCGAGGAAATGCTGAGAAATATTTTTAATGTGTCATATGCAGTCGGCCCTTTTACGCCGATGTCAACCGGTTGGATTTATCATACCAATGGCAAAGACGACCTATTAGAAATGCCTAGCAAAATCAAAAATTCTGCCACATTGGTTTATTGTGTTCGAAAAAATTATTTTGATGTTGTCATTAGTTTTTTGGTGGCCGAAATTACTGACGAATGGTGGCACTACACAAGCAAAACAGTTGAACCTTTTGTTGTCGACACCGCTAGGTTTAAAACACTACTTAATGATATCCATGATTACCGAACCAAAGAAATTCCAAAAGATATTTTGCCTCTGTTCAGCAACGCAATTACCATTGAGTTTGACAATCTGATCAGCGCCGAAATTCCTGAAGCATATGTAGCTGATCTATTGGGCATCGATTATGTAATAAATGAGAACAATTGTCAACCAGGTAACAAAAACACAAGAAACTACAAAGATTTAATTCTGAATTGGGACGAACTGGTTGACATTTATAAAATTCTCGGAGCTGGCTGGACACAAAATAAATTTTAGGACATAACAATGTATATCACAAACATCACAGGCGAGATCAAGCTGCCTTGGGAACCAGGGCTTTTGGAATGGTTGCAGGAACACTATCCTGCTTCTAAATATCGTATAGTAGAATTAACTTAAAGGAGAAAGAGCATGGCAAAGAAACTAACTAAACTGAGCAAAGTAAACGAATCCATCACCATCAACCGTTATGACAACGGCTTCATGGTGGAAGTCAGCGGACGTGACACCGAAAGCGATTGGAAAACTGCAAAAATACTTTGCGCTACAGAAGAAGAAATGACAGCAGTGGTCCGCGAGTGGACCACAATGGAAATTGATACCTAAGGAGACGTTATGTTTGGCGCAAACTACAATGACAACGATGTGATGAATTATCGTTCAGCAGCCGAAATTAATTCGGCCATGGGCCGTGTGTATGGGCATATGAGTATGGCTGTGCTGGTCAGCATGCTGGTCAGTTACTGGATTGGTACCACCCCAGAACTGTTGCAATTCTTTTTTACCGGCGTGTTGAAATGGATTGTGATCTTTGCACCCTTGGCAGCCATATTTGGGGTAAGTATGGTGCTGGCCAATAACCCCTCAAAATCTGTGGCACAGTTGTGCTTGCATGGATTCGCAGCCTTGATGGGCTTGAGCTTCTCAATGATCTTTGCGGTGTTTACCATGGGATCTATTGTGAGTGCATTCATGGGTGCCGCCATCCTGTTTGGGGTAATGAGTGGTTATGGCTACTTTACCAAACAGAGTCTCGACAGTGTAGGCAAGTTCATGTTTGTGGGCTTGATTGCCATTGTGATTGCTAGCATTGTGAATATCTTTATTGGATCAACTGTGATGCAGATGGTGATTTCGGCATTGGCCATCATAATCTTTCTGGCACTCACTGCCTACGACACACAAAAGATTCGCGAAGAGATCTCAGTTGAAACCAGTGCGGCTGTAGAAGTACGTGGCGCATTGACATTGTACATGGACTTTATCAACTTGTTCTTGAATTTGTTGCAGTTGTTTGGTGGTAGAAAAGAATGATTATCAATGAAGTATGAAACATTAGATGAGGCACAAGCCGCAGGTGTGGCACCTTGGGATCTCAAGATTGGAGAATATAGCGACTACCATGTCTCTGTGTTCCAAGATCGTTATCCTGTGGCTCCTGGACACCTGTTGTTTGTGCCACAGTACAACACAGATGAAGTGATAACAGACTGTTTCGAATCAGCCATGCGGCATGGTCGTAGAATGGTTGATGCGGGTGAATGTGATGCGTTCAACATAGGTATCAACATGGGTGCGGCTGCCGGACAAACTGTGATGTATCCACATGTGCATTTGATTCCGCGAAAGCACGGCGATTGTGCCGACCCTGTGGGCGGTGTGCGTGGAGTTATCTCGGGGCAGTCCAACTACCGAGCCGCAGGCTATCAACAACCAGCATAAGTATTTCTTTAAGCGGTCTTGGCGTCATTCCCGCTTTACAAACTCTGCCGCCTATGCTAAAATTGACATAGGAGAAAAAGCATGACACCAGTAACATACAAATACACTTCAACCAAAGAATACCACGATGCGTTTCCATGCGCATATCGTCAATGGCGGGCAGACAGCCATTGCAACTTGATACATGGTTATAGCTTCTCAATGAAGTTCTACTTTGGCACAGATCAGTTGGACACACGCAACTGGGCCGCCGACTATGGTGGTCTCAAAGAACTCAAGTCAGTATTGGAAAGTCAATTTGATCACACCTTGTTGGTATCAGAGGACGATCCTGAGTTGGAGTTCTATCGGGAAATGCAACGCAGAAATATTGCCAAGCTGACCATATTGCCTCGACTGGGCTGTGAAGGACTGGCTGACCAATTGTACAAGTATGTGAATGGTGTGTACATTCCAGACATGTGGGGACCAGGAGAGGCCAAGCGCCTGTGGTGCTATCGAGTAGAAGTACGTGAAACACAATCAAACATGGCCTTTAGAGAAGGCCATAGAGAATGGAACGAAGATTTATTTGCGTGACACCCAAGTACGATATCTAATAAATTTTAATCTACCCACATTTAACAACTATATAATGTCATGAACACACATGATTTTGACATCTCTGTATTACTTCCCACACGGGCCAGAACCGACATGCTGTTTCGCAGTATTCGAACTCTGTTTGATCTAGCTGACAACAAAGATCGCATAAATCTCGTGATTGGTTTTGACCGCGATGATGCCAATGGCATTGACTATTTCAGTCAAGAAATACAACCCTGGTTAGCCGAACATGATATTGAATACAGTGCCATGATTTTTGAACCCATGGGATATGAAAACATGAATGTGTATTACAATTGGTTGGCCAAACAACAATCTGCTGATTGGTATTTTGTTTGGAATGATGATGCAACCATAATCACTCGGGGATGGGACACAGTGATTCGCAACTGCAAAGATCAGTTTCAAATACTCAAAGTGCATACACACCACGAACATCCTTACAGTATCTTTCCCATTGTGCCACACAAATGGTATGAACTCTTGGGCACCTTGAGCCGTCACCAAATGATTGACGCTGAAATAAGTCAAATGGCCTACATGCTGGACATGATAAAAATTGTGGACATTGATGTGATACATGAGCCTTCTCCTGTTCCCAAAGTGCGATTTGAAAATGCCATCCATGATCCTAGAGATTTTCATCACAAGTCTTGGAGAGATCAACGCATGAAAGACTGTGCAACCCTGGCCACATACATGCACTCGATTGATCCAACCAGTACGAAATTTTTTAAAAATGTGCTGGAAGGCCGGCAAGATCCTTGGGAAAAATTAGCGGCCAACGACATCAACAAACAACAAATACAATTTCCTATCCAGGTTGAAAGTGGAAAATAACTATAGATTGATTACTGAAAGAATCTACAGTAATCAACAGCCAGATCAACTGTTGGCCACAGTGTTTAACATTAATCGTCTCGATGTCTCACGCTATAATGCCGCTGATGAACACGAAATCTTGCAGGTATCAGCCATACAACTGTCTCAAGGACGTGTGGTAAAACCGCATCAACATTTGCCTACCCAAAGAAATACTGTGGGCACACAAGAATCTTGGATGTTGTGGCAAGGTCGAGTACAGGTAAAATTATATGACTTGGATCAAGTGTTGGTAAAAGAATTCGAATTGGGTGCCGGTGACTGCATGGTGTTGTATCGTGGCGGCCACTCGTTTACAGTGTTGGACGACAACACAAAATTAATTGAAATAAAGAATGGACCGTATTATGGCTCTGAGTATGATGCAAAGCAAATCGATTGATCAGTGTTTGATCTCTGGTGCACCAGTGACCAAGATTTTAGATCTGGGGCAACATGCTTATGCAGACACGTTTGTCAAATCCGATCAACTGCATTTGTCTGAACCGGTGTTTCCATTACATGTTTACATGAATGAACAATCAGGTCAAATACAATTACGATACATCAGTGATGCTGAAGAACGCTACAATCTCTACAGTTACAGTTACACCTCCAGCAACTCAAAATTTGCCAGAGATCATTGGGACAATTATGCACTGTCTATTGTTGAAAAATGCCAACCCAACGGCTTGGTAATTGAAATTGGCAGCAATGACGGTTATTTGATCAGTCAATTTAGATCACATGGTTTGCCTACTCTAGGAGTGGACAGTAGCCGATACATGTGTGACTTGGCCGAATCACAAGGACAACCCTGTGTGAATGCTGTGTTTGATCTTGCAGTGGCTGAACAAATAACCACCCAACACGGCACCGCCCGTTTGGTCATTGCCAACAATGTGTTCAACCATGCCAATGATCCTGTGAGCTTTGCTCGTGGGGTAGCCGAGTTGCTGGACCACGACGGTGTGTTTGTGTTTGAATTGCCTTACTGGGGCGACACAGTCAGTTCGGGCAGATTTGATCAAATTTATCACGAACATGTGAGTTATTTTACTGTAAAGAGCTCGTGGAACCTGTTGCAGGCAGCTGGAATGACCATGACAGATTTTGAACATGTGGACTATCATGGTGGATCTATACGTGTGTTTGCACAGTTAGGAACCCTGGATATGTCTAGCAAGATCTCAAAGGCCATTGCACAAGAAACTGCTGACGGGTTGTTTTCTGTGGAACGATATCAAGTCATGCAACAACAAATGATACAGCGTAAAGATGCATGGTTAAAATCATTCTACCAACTGCGTGAGCAATCTCCTGACGCAGTAATAATTGGTGTGGGAGCCGCTGCCAAGGCCAATACCTGGTTGACCTGGCATGGACTCAGTCATACAGCATTGCACTGTGTGACCGACAGCTCTCCACACAAACAAGGCAAGTACACTCCGTTGAGTCGTATTCCCGTACTGGGCGACGAAGAGTTTGCAAAACACCCCGACCCTATTGCATTGATTTTGAGCTGGAACATTAGTGACGGACTCAAACAGGCACTTATAAATATCAACCCTAACATAAGGTTTATCTCCCAATGAAAAAAATCAATATCTTCTCCCAAGACAACCCTGGTCTAGAACGTCATAGCGACGACCGTGGAACCATTGCAGATGTGTTTTTTAATGCACAACTGCATCATGTGGCTGTGGTACAAAGCCAAGCACATGCTCTACGTGGCAATCACTATCACAAAGAATCGACTCAACACATGTTGATGACCAAGGGTCGAATGGAATACTGGTACAAGCCAGTTGGCTCCACAGAACCCAGCCAAATGGTGCTGGCCACTGTGGGAGATTTGGTCAGTACACCTCCAAATGAAATTCATGCCTTGCGTTACCTGGACGAGGACAGTGAATTTGTGGTGTTCACCGAAGGCCCACGCGGCGGGGCAGACTACGAAGCTGACACTTTCCGAGTTGACAGCATTTTTGATCATCAATGATCCGAGTCATGGTATTGGGAGCAACCGGTGGCATTGGCCAGCGTGTTTGCGCACAACTGACGGAACCCAAATACCATGTCATGGCCTTGGGCAGAAATCAAATTGACCTTGGTGCGGTTGACAGCGCCGCACAAATGTCGTATACTCTAACAGAATATCAGCCTGACTGGATAATAAATTGTGCAGGTGTGTTTGTGGATAACCATGCAGATCACAAAAACGTATTTGACGTCAATGTGGGCAGTAACTGGAATATCATCAAACACTACTTGCAAAATCCTCCCAGTACTGCTGTGAAAATTGCAATGTTAGGAAGTAATGCATATCAATCTGGAAGAAAGAACTACATGTTGTACGCTGCCAGCAAGGCAGCACTACATAATCTTTGGCAAGGCGCTGTTGAAAACTTTCAAGAAACCAATGTCAGCATTGGTATCATGCACTTTGGACCAGTGGCCACGTCCATGATTCAAAATTTATCTACTGCAAAACAATTGGATCCTGATTATATTGCATCACACATAATAGACTTTTGTGACAATATGACACACAGTCAACTATTTGAAATGGAAAATACAAAATGAAAACTGCATTTATTACCGGCGTTGCCGGTCAAGACGGAAGTTACCTAGCTGAACATTTGTTGAGCTTGGGATACCGAGTTACTGGTATTGTTCGACGCAACAGCACAGTGGAACATCAACGCAATCGTGTGTCACACTTGCCACTGGAATTGGAATACGGTGACATGACTGACCAAAGTTCACTGGAACGTGCATTACGTATGTTCAAACCAGATGAAATCTATAACTTGGCTGCGCAATCGCATGTGCGTATCAGTAGCGATATTCCACAATTTACAGCACAGACCAATAGCATTGGCGTGTTGAACATTTTGGAAGCATACAAAAGCATCTGCCCCGAGGCACGTTTTTATCAAGCCAGTAGCAGTGAGATGTTTGGCAGCTCAGTGGACTCTGATCAGTATCAAAGAGAAACCACTCCCATGCGTCCGGTCAGTCCTTATGGTTGTAGCAAGGTGTTTGCCTACAACATAGTGCATCACTATAGAGATGCCTACAAGTTACATGCCAGTAATGGTATTTTGTTCAATCATGAAAGCCCACGTCGTGGCAGCAACTTTGTCACCAATAAAGTGGTCAAGGGTGCAGTGGAAATTGCATTGGGCTTGGCCACGCAACTGGAACTTGGCAACATGGACAGCTATCGTGACTGGGGCCACAGTGCAGACTATGTCAGGGCCATGCACCTGATTGTACAACAGGATCGGCCAGATGACTACGTGGTGGCCACAGGTGAAACTCGCAGTGTGCGAGAAATGTGTGATTATGTGTTTGGCCGATTGAATTTGAACTATCAAGACCACGTGGTGCAAAACAAAAAATATTTGCGTCCAGAAGAGCTGCCTTACTTGCGTGGGGATTCAACAAAGATCAGAACTCAATTGAGATGGCAGCCCGAATACACATTTGAAGCATTGATGGACGAAATGATTGCATATTGGCAAGAACTGTATCGCAAGTAATTACAAGGAAAAATTGTGTTTGGAACTAACGAAATTATTGGCAAGAAGTATTTTAAGGACGCACCCACAGACAGTTTGTTTGTGACCAGTATGTTCTTTACCCTGCAAGGTGAAGGTCCGTATGCAGGCATGCCTGCGCTGTTTATAAGACTGGCAAAATGTAACTTGGATTGCAGTTTCTGTGACACATACTTTGACGATGGTGACTGGTTGACATTTGATCAACTTGAAAACAACATGCATGCCGCAGTCAATGACTTTTGGGTCAAGCAAGGCAAAACAACTCCTGCATGGGCCAACAATGGCATTGACCATCCAGGTGTGGTGTTGGTAATGACTGGCGGCGAACCATTGTTACAAGATAATATCTCAGCATTTATGACTCGTCAACTGCCAAGATTCAAGGCTGTGCAAGTTGAAAGCAATGGCATTCCAGTGACTGAAGTACCCGAGGGTGTCACACTGGTGTGCAGTCCCAAGTGCATGGAAAAGAACGGTGTTGCTACCAAGTATCTTGCACCCAGCAAGACCATCTTGGATCGTGCAGACTGTTTGAAGTTTGTTATGTCATCAGATGCAGCCAGTCCATACAACAACATTCCCGAGTGGGCACATGAGTGGAAACGCACTAATCCCCACAAAGAAATCTATTGCAGTCCAATGAATGTGTACAACGATTTCCCACAACGGATCAAACTGTTGCGAGCAGAAAAGGGCACAATCACCATGGCTGAACGTAGCACCGTGGATGAGGTAATCAGTTTCTGGGAGCCTGGTTTGTTGAACTTAAACGCCAATCAAACCAATCACGAATACACAGGACGTTACTGTGTTGAGCATGGGCTCAAATTGAATTTGCAGATGCATTTATACGCCAGCTTGGCCTAAGGAACAACATGGGATTTTTTGATAGATTTAAAAAGAAACCTCCTGCAAAAGAGGAAAAAGAAAAAGTCATTCGTGTGCCCCGAGCACCTGAAAAAACTGCCAAACAAATTGCCACTGAGAACAATGAACCTTATGTGGCTATTTTAACAATGGACATTGATCCTGCCAATTTGCACCAGGGTGCATTTGAATTGGACTGGAATGAGATATTCATTGCTAGACTGGTCAAGGCCGGTTACATGATGAAACCCACAGACGCAGACTCAGACCTGGTGGATCGGTGGTTCCAAAATGTGTGCAGACACGTTGTGATGGAAACCTGGGAACAAGAACAGGCCATTCGTAATTCTGGCACCCAATATGTTCGCACCAGAGATATTGGTGACGGACGAACTGAAATTAGTTAAGGATATTGATATGATAGACGGAAGACGTGTGGGCTTTACTGCCTCAACATTTGATTTGTTACATGCTGGCCACATTGCCATGTTGCGTGAAGCAAAAGAAGAATGCGACTACTTGATTTGCGCTCTACAAAATGATCCCACCCTGGATCGGCCCAACAAGAATCGCCCGGTGCAGAGCATTGTGGAACGACAACTGCAACTGATAGGTTGCAAGTATGTGGATGAAGTTTGGGTGTACAATACAGAAAAAGATCTAGAAGACTTGTTGTTGATCCTGCCCATTGATGTACGCATCTTGGGTGTGGAATACGAAGGTCGAGAATTTACCGGCCGTGAGATCTGCCACAAGCGTGACATTGAATTGCATTTCAATGGTCGTGATCACTCATTCAGCAGCAGTGAATTGCGTCAACGTGTGTCACAGGCCGAAGAGTTGAAAAAGAAACTGGAAGCATGGGAACCAGTGGGCGCAGATGACACAGGCGGTCCCAGTCCGCGATGAAAGAAGCATAATGCATATACTATTCAACGGTGACTCCAATATGAATGGGGAAGAGTTAGAAAACAAAGATCTCAGCATGGCTGGTGTTATCACAAAATTCTACAATGCCACAGCCACTAGTCTTGCAGTCAGCGGCGGCAGCAACGATCTGATCTATGATTCAACTCGGCAATACTTGCAGACCAATCCTGCACCTGACTTGGTTGTTGTGGGTTGGACCGAACACGGGCGTGAGCAATGGTACTTTGGAGGTGCGTTCCACGAGATTAATCAATTAGACGTAGGCAACCGTATCCCTGAAGAATTTCGACGTCGCTATCAGTTCTGGAAGAATCATATTCAGAAAGAAGGTGAATGGCATCGTGTGATGGGGTACTACTGGCACAACAAGATCTACAACCTGCACACGATTCTCAAAGAACGTGGTATTCCGCATTTGTTTTTCAACGCATTCGATGCGTTCCAGGTTGCCAACATAGCCGAACAACTGGATTGGGACAATTGCTTCTTCCTTCCATACCATCAAAATCGTTGTTACGTAAATTGGTGTGTCGAGCACGAGTTTAAAGAAATCACTCCTGGGTGGCAACACTACAACGAAGATGCACATGCTGCATGGGCAAATACCATGATTGATTACATACACACTCATTCCATTTATGATACTATACGCTAACGGGTGTAGCCACACCGCAGCCGCAGAAGCAGTTGTGCCAGATGTATTTGCAGTAGATGATGGTAAGAACGGTATAGATCGTCGCCCACATCCACTCAACTTGGCTGCCAGTTGGTGTACACATTTGGCAAAAGATCTTGGCATGACATTGCACTGTGATGCAGAGTCAGCCAGTAGTAATGATCGCATTGCGAGAACCACACGTGAATGGATAGCCAACAATCCCAATCATTTGCACAACGTATTCATGGTCATACAGTGGACCACTTGGGAACGCGAAGAATGGTTGCACCGTGGCACATGGTACCAGGTCAACGCATCTGGTGCGGATTGGGTACCTCAAGAACTACAACAGCGATACAAACAGTTTGTGGTTGATGTAGATTGGACGATCAAAACGCAAGAATGTCATGAAAAGATTTGGGCATTGCATATCGAACTGAAGAGTTTGAACATTCCCCATTTGTTTTACAGTGGGTACAGCAATTTCAGTGATGTCCAAAATCAACATATTTGGGGCACCAGTTACATGTATCCTTACAATCGGCAAGGCTCTTACAATGCCATTTTACAACAAAACGGGCATGTGCCCACAAAAGGTTACCATTTTAATGCCAAAGGCCATTGCTTTTGGGCCAATTATGTGTTACAATACATCAAACAACACAACTTGGTAACACACAATGCGCTATCTACTGATTGACACCAGCAACATGTTTTTTCGTGCGCGGCACCAGGCGCATCGTGCCGCAGACACATGGACCAAGCTGGGCTTTGCACTACATCTAACCTTGATGAGTGCCAACAAAGTAGCACGTGATCTTGGTGCTGATCATGTGGTATTCGCATTGGAAGGCCGTAGCTGGCGCAAAGATCACTATAAACCTTACAAAGCAAACCGTGCAGTAGCACGTGGACAAATGAGCGAGTCAGAAGCAGAAGAGGACAAGCTGTTCTGGGAAACCTATGATGAGCTGACTAAATACTTGTCTACACGAACCAACTGTAGTGTTGTCCGTTGTGCCACAGCAGAAGCAGATGACATCATTGCACGTTGGATTGCACTACACCCCCAAGATGAACATGTTGTGGTCAGTTCAGATTCTGACTTTGTGCAACTGATTGCACCCAATGTAAAATTATACAACGGCATCAACGATCACTTGTTCAGTACCACGGGTGTTACAGACGCAAAAGGCAAAAACTTGGCATTTACCATTGAGAGTAACTCAAAGATCAAGGTTGGCAAACCCGATGCCAACTTCGTACCACCACCTGATTATCAACAGTGGGTGTTGTTCATGAAGTGCATGCGTGGTGATCCCGGTGACAATGTGTTCTCGGCCTATCCAGGTGTGCGTGTGAAAGGGACCAAGAATCAAGTGGGACTGACAGAAGCATTTGAAGATCGTGATCGAAAAGGCTATGCGTGGAACAATCTCATGTTGCAACGTTGGTCTGACCATGAGCAAGCCGAACACCGGGTGCTGGATGATTATGAACGCAATCGCACCTTGATTGATCTCACAGCACAGCCCGATAATATCAAAGCAGTGGTAGATGAAGCCATACGTGAGCAGATCAGCCATCGAGATGTGGGCATGGTAGGTGCGCATTTCTTGAGATTCTGTGGCAAGTACGAGCTTACTAAACTCAGCGACTATGCAGATGCCATAGGTCGCTGGTTGAATCAAACATACAGAGGAGTATTAGATGATAGAAGCCAAACCAGTAATTGATAAAAAGTATTGGATACTTAAAAAAGACAATCGCAAGATTGGTGCATTAGAGGCTGAACCTGACGGTTACACCATGCGTATCTTGGATCAGATCGGCAAGTTCAAAACCATTCCCATGGTTCGCAAAAAGGTCGACATTGAATTTGCGCCTGTAGAAAAGACCACCCGACCAGCACCAGATCAAGTGCATGGATATGCCACAGGCTGTAGAGCATACAATCCCATGTGGGACGTCAAACAGCGATTGCCATTGTTCACTAAAGAACGCAAATCAAAGTCTTGGTATGCCGCAGGTTACTATGCTGTGAAACAACATCGTGCCTGGAAGATACTACGTAATCCCAAATTAATTGTGTTGGAACGTTATCAATATCAAGGTCCATTTCATACTCAGGAGGCAGCACGTGACAAATCCCTATCATGATGTTATCACATTTGGCCAAGATCTAGATTACAACAAAGAAATCACAGTGAGACACAACAGCACTTTTACCATCGACCAGTGGAGAGAAAAATATCTCACTCCTGAAGAAAATGCCGAGTGGCTAAAACAAGATTGCATACATGAGGAAGTTGTACAGGCTGCCATTGCCGTTGGTGATTGTGTTCATGTCAGAATTGATCAGTACAATGTACAGATGAAATGGCGCAATCAAGAAGTTCACCGAAAGTGGATGGACACCATCAGCCAAGAGAACCATGCTGTATATTTCAGCTACTGGGATCGGTATCATGCCAAATTAGCCGAACTTGAACAGGAAAAATTATGAGTCTGCATATACATCGATTTGTAGATTCTGTCAAAGCACACGAGGCACGTGGGCAACGAGACTTTGCCATGCCCATGCGCGATGCCAAAGATCTACACGCAGACATCACCAAATTGTTGATTACACTGGAACAAATGCGTGAACAACAATCCCGTGGTGCGGAAGTTGTAGAAGTGCAGATTGCCGGGGGTAGTTTTAAATCTGCATAGTTATTGGCATAAATAAACGTGGAGTTTAATATGTCAAGACCAAAGCCACAGGTGCTAATTGAGCACACCAACAAACAAACTTACAAGACCGAGCAAGTGCTGGCCTCCGACGGTGTGTGGGCAGTATTTTTTGATGCCAAGCCTATCAATCTCAAAACTGGTAACTTGCTCACACAATATCCCGGACCCAAGTACAAAAAAGTATCTTTTAGCAATCCCGGACATGCTAAAAATCTAGCACGTAAACTCAACACACAATTTAAAACTGACAAGTTTTCAGTGGTGCTGTTAACACAAGGGGATAAGATATACCCCAATGCTGAATAAATTCCAACTCACAGCCGAACTCATACACCATTATCCCGACGCACCCACTGTGGATGATGCCATGCGCTCATGGTGGCAAAACATTCGAGAAGATGGTGGTCTGCGATTGAACTATGAAGGATATCGTGTGTTTAGTGACTGCTTGGAACTGAACAGTTACACATTTGAATTGCCAGAAAAACTATTAACGCCGCGCAACTTGATTACTCTAGATCGTCATATGGCATCACCGTATTATATTGTGAACAATCGCAAACTGAACAAACTGGTCATGTTTGGCAGCCGAGAAGCATTAATGGCCACCTTGCATGGAAACATGCAAAGATTTATTTCGAGCCTGACTTATTAGAAAATACATATGAAATTAACGACGTTAGAAAGTTTGCATGACTGATCACGTATCTCAAATCAACAGAGTATTTCCAATCAAATCCAACACAGCCTGTTTGTTAAAATGGGCCTGGAGCACAGTATATCTGGGACAAGGTACCAGTTCTAGTTGTCATAGAACAGATCAAGCACCGATTCCGCTGGACAACTTTGCATCATTTCACAACTTGCCCAACAAATTGGCCGCACGTGAATTGATGAAACAAGGTGCCTGGCCACAAGGTGGATGTCAATACTGTGAACAAATTGAGTCAGCCGGCGGCATGAGTGATCGTCAATATCAATTGCATGCTGGTCACGAAAAAGACCGCACACCTGAGGAACTGTTGGCCGATCCTAATGCTGTGGAAGTTGTGCCTACCATACTGGAGGTATATTTCAACAATGTGTGCAACATGGCCTGCTTGTACTGCGGCAGTCATTTTAGTACCAAGTGGGAAGAAGAGAACCGACGCTTTGGGGTGTTCAAGCAAGGCAATGTCGACTTTGGCCACAACACTCCGGCTAACCCCAACTATGAAAAAATGCTGGCAGATTTTTGGACATATCTGTCAGAAAAAGATCGTTATCGGCACATACGCTATTATCAAATACTAGGCGGCGAGCCGTTTTTCCAGAAAGAATTTGACACCAGTATAGACTTCTGGGAAAGTCATCCCAATCCAGAACTCACATTCAATATCATTACCAACTTGAAGGTGCCGCCTAAAAAGTTCCGTGCATATATAGATCGCTTTGGCAAAATGGTTGAGTCTGGAGCATTGAAACGACTACAGATCACCGGCAGTATAGATGCCTGGGGGCCACAAGAAGAGTATGTGCGCTGGGGTCTGGATCTTGAGGAATGGACAGAGAACTGGGAATATCTCTTGGACAAAGACTGGGTTGTGATGTGTGTGAATAGTGCCATGAGTGCGCTCACGATCAAGACAGCGCCCGAGCTGGTGGAGAAAATAAATGCCTGGAATGATCGTCGCAATCCCTGGAATCCCATCAGTTACAGTTTCATGAGTGTTATGACTCCGCCCGAGCTGGTACCCGACATATTTGGTCCCGGAGTGTTCGAACAAGATTTTGAACGACTACTGGCAGCCATGCGAGAACGCAATCCCAGTGAAGTCAGTGCCAAAGAACACATGCGTGGCATTATCAAACAAGTTCTTCATGCCCCTAAAAATCAAGATCGCATTGACGATCTCAAAGTTTATCTCACAGAAATTGATCGCAGGCGCGGCACAGATTGGACACAGTTGTTTCCTTGGCTGCAAGAATTAGCTGACCAGTGACGCCAGTCCAGCACCAAATTGCAAGTGTTGGTGATTGTTTTTGTATACCTGACGCAGTTCTTTCACTGCTGAATCATGCAAAGCATGCGATGCATTGCCTATGCAGTCTTGACTGGCAAAATCACTCCAGGTGCCCCAGTCTTCTAAACTGTGAATCACACCGTTGAATCCATAGTGCTGGCACAGGTCTGCAAAGTTTTGCATGTCCATGTAATTGTCAGCTTGCAGAACAAATTTCAACAGTACCTCGGCACCAGTTTGCATTTTGGTATTGGCCAACCAGTCCAAGTTTTCCAGTAAATTTTGCCAGCGGCCACCCAAGCGCACATGTTCGTACACTGATTCACTACCAGCATCAATGCTGATAAAATACTGATTTATGCTGTTGACAATTGCACTGGATGTGAGTTGTTTCTTGCACAACAGCCCATTGGTGAATAGTCTAATGTGTTGAGTGGGCTTGGGGACAAAATTATGTATCAATGGTCGCATTATGGCCGAAGCCAAGGGATCACCATTGCCACTCATGATGATTTTGCATGGTTGATCAAACTGTTGTAGCAGATTCACCAGGTGATTGGCCCAGGCCAGTTTTTCTTCATAACGAGCACCGCTGGAAATCATCACCGCTTGTGTTCTACAACTGGGGCAACGTAGATTGCAACTTTCGTCTATGTTGATGCTGATGGTGTACTCAACGTCAATCATGTCATGCTGTGTCACACCGCAACGTGTGACAGCACAGTTATTGAAAGTTTTATTGTCAATGTCCTGTTGCAAGGCCTGCGCCGCAGGGCTGGCCCATACATCTTCAAGACGTTGAAAATCTGTGATTTTGCCCACGCTGATAGGCAACCATAATTCACAACTGCACACAAAACAATCGCCTTTCCAGTCCACCACCAGGTGCCTGCTGGGCGCATTGCAATGATATTGCACATTGAGTTTTAACTCTTGGTTGCGTGGTACTGTGCGATAATGAAACTGATTTTCAATTGGTATGACAAATTGCATGAAATACTTATTGCCGGGGCACAAGTCGGATCAAAAACACTGTGCAATGGTAATACTTTTTTAGTAATACTTTTGTAGTACTACTTTTCGGTTGACCGAATATGCCCGAAATGCTATAATACACACATGATAAGAAAGAAACGTACTGATCGAACACATATTGTGTACACAATCCAAATCGGATTGGAGTACTACATTGGTATTACCGCTAAAACTCAGCGCACAATCAACATGTCTATTCGTAGCCGTGTTAACAAGCACATCTATCGCGCCCGCACAGAAGACAAGAGCTGGAACCTGTACGAAGCAATTCGTGCCGCAGGCGAAGCCGCTGTAAACTACGCAATCGTGGACATTGTGCGTGGCAAAGATGTTGCACACCGACTCGAGCGCGAGTTAATACAAAAGTACACACCTGCACTCAACACTGATGTGCGTGTAAAATCGGTTGCCCAATAATTCCCAAAATGTTATAATAGTGGCATACAAAGCAAAAAAGGAAACACAATGAATAATGTATGTGCTAATGGAATGACACGCTGGGCTATGATGTACCAGATTAAATTGCAATGCGACACTAATAGTGGTTGCAACAAAATGACAGACGACGAACTGGTCGCTTGCTACAACGAAGTTTTTGGCATTACAGCACAAAAAGAATTGACAACTTAACCAAACCGCGTTATAATTAACACTTAGCAACAAAGGAGTCAGCAATGGAACAGTTGAAATCTTGGGAAGACATGACAGATCTTGAGCAAGCCCAATGCACTTATTGGGACATGTACAAGGACGCTTATGGCCATCGTCCCCGCGGTGTTGACACCTCCAGCTGGACCCTTGCAGACTTTGA
>Ga0209107_10000651_pt1 | contig 20058 bp, 41 predicted proteins | sample LakErihyJuly2011_2_FD_187460 | JGI IMG/M metagenome (GOLD analysis project Ga0209107, IMG submission 187460) | Freshwater microbial communities from dead zone in Lake Erie, Canada - CCB hypolimnion July 2011 (SPAdes) (version 2) | ecosystem: Environmental > Aquatic > Freshwater > Lentic >...
CGAGGCATTATGGCAGGTGGGCCAACTTACGGATTAACAGTTACTGGTGGCACTGCTCCATTTACTGGCTGTCACGATGGTTTGCTGCTTAAAGGAACTACGGTTGTTGCTGGTGACATCATTGTTGACACTGGCGTTATTGTTGCAACATCAGGTGTAACCGATACCATCACTGAAGTAGCTGTAAGTGCAACTGCCAATCAAAAAGGTGCTATTGGTGTATTTGCAACAATTAGCACGCAAATACCTAACATTTTGCAAATTCCTGTCATTGTTCCTGTTTGGCAAGATAATGAGTGGGTTGATACGGTTGAATATGAATTAAACCCAATTTATCAACCAATCGTTGACACTCACAACTACATCGCCATTAACTCTGTGGGTGAAGGACAAATTAATGTGTGCGGTGAAGGCGGCAACTTTCAGGTTGGTGACTTGATTGTCTGCTCGTCTACTCTTGGAAAAGGCATGAAACAAACTGATGACATTGTGCGAAATACAACTGTTGCAAAAATTAGAGAAGCCGTAACATTTGCGTCACCAACAGATGTTCAACTTGTATCTTGCATCTATCTGTGTGGCTAATTTTCTGGCACAATAGATTAAAGACATTACAAGATTTCGTGCCCTGAGAGTACTCGGGGAGCGTCACCACCTGAGTACAGGGAATTGTCATGCCAGTCTTTAGCCAAAACGTCATCACCCAAGTTGCGGGTTTTGATTCGCCACTGCTTACAGGTGAACTTGTCTACAACCAACAAACCTATTGGAATCTTGCGCTTAAAACGACCGCAACGCTTCCAGCTACACCTATCAATATAACTGGCGCAACCATAAGCGCACAAATTGTTAGGCGAACGGTGACCAATCTACAGGACACTCGAACGGGATTGTCCTTTGATATAGGCAACTACAGTCCGACACCGACCACAGTAACTCTAACGATTGCTAATCGTGTTGATGTTTCTGGTACGTTTACGGTGGTACTTGATGAAACCGCGTGGTCAGTAATTGCTGGTGATCCTGATTTGCAAATTGACAAAATTGACCCTGTGTGTTTTAGCGGTCGCGTCAAAGTCAGTTTCCCTGCTGCTGGAGGAACTCCACAAGATGATTTAATTATTTTCTTAATGTTCCTTGTTCGTTCTGACGGCATCATCAACATCAGCTAAGGAATCATCATGGGTCCAATACAAGTAGTCGTGCAAGACGGAAATAACCTTGTTCTTGAAGTAACGCCAACAGCAGATACTAATGTAATTCTTGACAGAGGTGTGGCGGGAACTGCTGCAACTATTGCCGTTGGAACAACAACATCTCTTGCACCCGGCAACCCTGCAACCGTTACAAACGTAGGCACTTCCGCTGCTGCTGTTTTTAATTTTGGAATTCCTACTGCTGGCGGTATTGCTGCTGGCGGGTCAACTACGCAAGTTCAATACAATTTAAGCGGTGTTTTGGCTGGTTCAGCAAACATGACGTTTAACGGCACTACGTTTAAAGTTGGAACTAACACCATTCTGAGCAACGTCAACGTGCTTAGTGCAAGCTACGACAGTGTGTCTTTTTCTGTTGCAGTGCAGGAAACGTCCTCTACTGATTTATTCTTTAGCCCTGATGGTCTGAAGATGTACATCCTTGGCTCAACTGGCGATGATGTCAACGAGTACAACCTGTCTACGGCTTGGGTGGTTTCTTCTGCTGTATTTGTGACCACATTTAGTGTGGCTGCCCAAGATAGTTCTCCCACTGGATTGTTCTTCCGTGCTGATGGCAAAAAGATGTATGTGCTTGGCGCAACTAACGATGCTGTTTTCCAATACACACTAAGCACCCCTTGGTCTGTTGCAACAGCGTCTTACGACAGCGTTTCTTTTTCTGTTGCAACACAGGATATATCGCCTAACGCAATTTCATTTAAGCCAAATGGTTTGTCCATGTACATGGTTGGCGCAACTGGTGATCTTGTTTACCAGTACACGCTATCAACTGCTTGGAACGTATCAACCGCAACATTCTTGCAGTCGTTCTCAGTAGCTGGTCAAGAGACAATTTCTAATGCTGTAACTTTTACAGGCGATGGTTCTCGGATGTTTGTAATGGGTCAAACGGGTGATGACGTTAACGTCTACAACCTGACAACACCTTGGGATATCAGCACATCAGCATTTGTTGGCTTGTTCAGTGTTGCTGCACAAGATACAGTGCCGCAAGGTCTTTACATCAAGCCAGATGGCACAAAGATGTACATGGTCGGCTCGAGCACCGATGCCGTTTACCAGTACACAGTACCAAGCATTGACATCCAATTGACAGGCCCGACCTCTGCTGCGGCCTTGGACGTACAGCAAGACTTGACTGTTTATGGTGCTACAACGGCTGCTTCTGGTTCATTTACATCTTTGTCTGATTCTGGCAACCTAGCCTTTACAGGCACTGGCAACCGCATCCGTGGCGACTTCAGCAATGCGACTATTGCTAACCGTGTGGCTTTTCAAAGCAGCACAACAAATGGCAATACACAAATAACAGTTTTTCCCAATGGAACCGCTACTAATTCAGGTTTGGATTTATATTCAAATTCCGACCCTACAAATACTTCGCGAGGTTTAATTCGTATTGATACAGCAGGTGTAGATTTTAAAATAGACTCTAACCGAACAGGCACTGGCACATACCTGCCTATGACCTTCTACACAGGAGGCAGTGAGCGAGTCAGGATTGATACATCAGGGAATATGTTGGTTGGGCCTATAACACTACTTGCCAACTCCACATTTGTTGCAAATGCTGGTGTAACTGCAAGGACTGCTGCTGCTTCAGCCATAACCCCATATTTGCAACTGTACAACGGCAATTCTGGCACTGACCTGAAAACATGGCGACTTGGTGGGCAAGGTGACGGATCATTGTCATTTGAATCCGTCAATGATGCTTACACGGTTGGCTCTGTCAAAATGACCATTACCAATGCTGGTAACGTGGGTATTGGGACGAGTTCGCCTACAAGCGTCGCAGGTTATGGCGCACTGACGCTTAACGGAACTACGGGGTCTTTTCTTGCGCTCAGAACAAACGGAACAGACACCGCATATGTGCAAACAAATGCAAGCAGCTTTGATTTGAAGGGCGTGAATAACGTCCCAATGATTCTGTATACCAACAACACCGAACGTGCCCGTATTGAAAATGCTGGAGATATTTTAGTTGGCGTTGGAACAACCGCAAGCGCCCACCTTACAGTTTACGGCGCTGGAACAACCTCCAGTTCTTATACAAACGGCGATGCCACTGGAGCAACTTTATATTTAAGAGACAGTGGAACTAGCTCGGGCAATGGCGGTCAGATTTTGTTTGGCTCTGCGTTTGGTGTTCACGCTGGAATTAAAGGTCTTGTTACCAACGGTACTGGCCCTGCTGGTGATTTGGTTTTTCAAACTCGCACCACTACTGGCAACGTCACTGAAAAACTGCGTATCACATCCGTTGGTGACGTAGGGATTGGGACGAGTTCGCCGCAATCAAAATTTGTTGTTTCTAATGGTGGTGCTGCTGGGCTAGAGTTTTTTGTAAACTACCCCGGTGGCGGTGTCGGCACTTATATTCAAAGCTACAACCGTAGCGGTACAGCGTATGTAAATACGGCGTATGACGCCTTGTCTCATTCTTTCCGAACTTCTAGCACTGAGCGGGTAATTATTGCATCTACTGGCATCGTCACCATGAACGCATATGGTGCTGGTACTGCAACATTCTCGGCTGCGGGTGTTATTTCGTCAGTGTCTGACGAAACATGGAAAATCAAAGATGGTGTGCCAGTTAACCCAGATGCCATGCTCAAAAAGTTGGAGCCGGGCTATTGGTACTACAACGACGAAAAGAAAGAATCTTTTGGTGCAGACCGACAACTGGGTTTCTACGCTCAAAACGTCAACGCTGCAATTGGCCCTGAAGCCGCACCAGAGCCTGAAGAAGGCAACCCGTGGGGTTACTACGACCGTTCAGTTTTGGCCGTAGTTGTCATGTCGCTGCAAAAAGCACTTGCCACCATTGAATCACTTGAAGCCCGTATTGCAACTTTAGAAAGCAAACCATGACAACTTACCTCTGGACAATCTCTCAAATGGATCGCCTCACTGCTGACGGCTTTGTCGTCACAGTGCATTACAACGTGTCTGCCACTGATGGCACATACAACGCCTCAATTTACGGCACTGTGGGTTACCAAGAGCAACCGGGAGAGACATACACCCCTTACGACCAATTGACAGAAGCACAGGTAGTTGGTTGGGTGCAGAACTCTTTGGGCCAAGCTACTGTTGAAGCCAGCTTGCAAAGCCAAATTGATGCACAGATCAACCCCGTACAAGAGTCGGGTGTACCTTGGAGCCAAGCATGAGAATCATTGCACCACTGATTGCAGTACTGTCTCTGACAGGCTGTGCGACTGCCGAATACGCAGCCTATGCTGATGCCCACAAAGCCCAAGCAGCGGCTCAAACAGCCCGTTATAAGGCTCTGGCAGACATTGCAGCCCAAGGTGACACAACTGCCAAGGTTGCTGCTGTAATGTCGTTGCAGATGGGTGGTGGTCAGCAGAACACGCAGATCAATGCCCCAAAGTCATGGGCTGACTATGCTTTGCAATGGACAGGGTTGCTGCTGCCGACCTTTGGGCAGGTGTACACCATCAACAAACAGACTAGCCTTGGTATGCGTCAGTCTGACAACGCCACAGCTTTGGGTGTCAGCACCAATGCAGCCTTTGTCGGCATTGCAAGCCAGATTCAAGCGCCAGCAGCTAATGTGACACTGAGTGGCACAGGCGTGATCGGTGCAGGTACTTATTCGATTGGAGCAAACAGTGGTCAAAACTCTGGCAACTCTGGTCGCTTGGCTGGTGGTTCTATTACTGACAATACGGCTGTACCAACTGTGGTGACCAACACCAACACCACCACAACAACAACTACCCCGGCAGTACCATGACAACTATTGACAAAACCGATGCACGACTCTCAACGCATGAAGAAATTTGTGCGATTCGTTACGAGCAAATCAATGCAAGACTCAAGCGCATTGAAGCCATCATGCTTAAAACTGCTGGCGTGATGATTATTAGTATGGCGGGAACAATCTTCTCCGCTGTGTGGATACTTAAATGAAAGAATGGGCTGTTGCATTTATTGCAGCAGTCCTAGTGGTTGCTTTAATTGTTTGGTGTGCATACATACTTATCCCGTTGTTTAGGAGCCTGTAATGCTTGCCGAACTTGCTGCTTGCAACGCTGCTTTTGCCGTTATTAAAGGCGCACTTGCCAACGGTAAGGATTTGTCTGACCTTGGCTCTAGAGTCTTTGATTACTTTGACAACAAGGCCAAGATACAGCAAAAGGTCAACGAGAAGGGCAACCGTTCTGACATTGAAGAATTTTTTGCTCTCGAAAAACTTAATGCTCAAGAGGTCGAACTGCGTGAAAGAATGATTTACGCTGGTAGACCGGGCATGTGGGCTGATTGGCAAAAGTTTCAAGCTGCTGCTGCTCGTAGACGCAGGGAAGCAAAAGAGGCTGAAATCAAAGCCATCAGGGTTCGTAAAGCCAAGACAGAGCAATTAATTGAATATATTGCAATCGGTATATCCACAGTTATTTTGACTGTCATGTTAATTTACGGCATTATTATTTACATGATGTATATACGGAAATGACGGACAAGCCTGAAACCATTGTTGACAAGGTGCTGTCGTATGTTGACAGTCCTTTCAAACTTTTTGCTGTCATTTTGATGGGTGTAATTGCTTTTTCTGGTTACTTCCTTTGGCAGAATCAAGAGTTTATGAGGGATGCCTACAAGGAGTCTCGCAAGCTGCCAGAAATTAACACCAGCAGGTCAGATGAAGCCAGTGCCATGCTGTTTAAAAAGACCGGGGCTACTGTTGTGGCGGTCTTTAAAGTCAACCCTCTGTTTGGTAGCAGGGTGCTGTACAAGGCATACACCAAAGATGGACGGGATAAAACCATTGAGGACATTGACGTTGGTTTGTTTAGTCAGAATCAAGCGAACAATGCCGATGTGATTAAGTTGATGACCAACCAAATACCGTGTTCAGAATACCGCTACGCTCAGTCTGAGGTAGGCTTGTGGTACTTGGACAAAGGCGTAACATTTACTTGCCGGGTCAGCGTTCCACCTGACTCACATCGTTTTGTAGGCCAAATAACTGTAGGTTGGGCTGAACCACCAACAGACATTGAGCAGACAAAATTCATGCTGGAGATTGCCAGCGCCATGTTAACCAAAAGGGGAAATTAAATGGATTGGCTTAAACAAATCGCACCGACTATTGCTACAGCAATGGGTGGCCCATTAGCGGGTATGGCTGTTTCGGCTATATCAAAAGCCATTGGCGTTGACCCTGACAAGGTTGGCGACATGATTAGCAACAACAAATTGACTGCCGAACAAATTGCTCAAGTCAAAATTGCTGAGATTGAATTGCAAAAGCAAGCGCAGGAGTTGGGCCTTAACTTTGAGAAATTAGAAGTTGAAGACCGCAAGTCAGCACGGGAAATGCAAGCCACTACCCGTAGCCTGATGCCGCCAATACTTGCTGGTTCTGTCACTGTAGGATTCTTTGGGATTATGGGCATGATGTTTAACGGTGCGGTAGACAGTAGCAACCCCGCTATCTTGATGATGCTTGGCAGCTTGGGTACAGCTTGGACGGGCATTATCTCGTACTATTTTGGATCGTCTGCTGGCTCACAAGCCAAAACAGAAATGCTGTCAAAAGCACCTGCAATCAAGTAAGGACATAAAGTGATTACTGCTGAACAACTTAAAGAACTGCACATTGATGACGATTGGCTAGAGCCTTTAAACAATGCTATGCAACGGTATGAAATCAACACACCATTGCGAATGGCGGCGTTTATTGGTCAGTGCGCTCACGAATCAGGAAACTTCAAGACTTTGCAAGAAAACCTTAACTACTCAGCGGAAGCCCTGTGCCGGGTCTGGCCTAGCCGATTCCCAAATCTTGAGGCAGCACAACCTTATCACCGCAATCCCGACAAGATCGCAAACAAGGTATACGGTGGTCGTATGGGGAATGGAACCGAAGAAACCGAGGAAGGTAGTCTGTATAAAGGCCGTGGCTTGATCCAGTTGACCGGGAAGGATAACTACACTCTCTGTGGTGATGCTTTGCAAGAGGACTTCATTCATTCGCCTGATCTCCTTTTGTCACCAAAATACGCAGCATTAAGCGGGGCATGGTTTTGGAATAAACGTGGCCTAAACAAAGAGGCCGATGCAAAAGATTATGTCGCCATGACCAAGAAGATCAATGGCGGCACAATCGGCTTAGAGGATCGTTTAAAGCACATTAATCATGTGTTGGAAGTCTTGTCCTGATATTCCAACTCAAGCAGCAACTCTAGGTAATGAATGGCCTTGCGAATGTCAGCAGCGCCATTCTTGTCTTTGTGCCGGGTGACGTACTTGATGACGTTACCCTCACAAAATCCTAGATCATTGGCAAGGATATAAACAATGGGCTGGATGCCTTTGTCTTTGTAGTGGTTACCTGATACCTGTTTATCAAGTGCAGATGGTGGCTCACACACAATGGGTGTGCAGCCATGTATTTCACAGATCTCTGGTGTGGGGCAAGTATTGCAAAGCATCAAGATTCCTTAACAAACTGACCTGCTTTGTTCATGTAGCCTTTGCGTGGCTCAATGACCTTGTAGGCGTTGTAAAAGCATTGGCGCAAGTCCAAGTCGCACAACACACCCACATTGACCAGCGTAACCATAACGTCACCAATGGCATCAGCAATTTCCTCACGGTCATTACTGGCAACAGCAGCAAGCAATTCACCAGCTTCTTCAAGTGTTTTCTTTGCTTGGCCTAACGCTGTACCGTTCTCGTAGATGCCCCTAGCTTGCGCCCATTGCATCACAGCAAATTCTGTGCTGCCAAACGATTGTGTGTCTTTCATTTTGGCTCCCGCATAAAACACCACACTCTCACACCTTTTTCAGTTTTGCGTGTTTTGTAGATGTATTTCGTATTTGTTGTCTTTTTGTAAAAATGCAAACTCATTCTTAATGCTTGAATTTGTTTTTTATCAGCTTCCACAAAAAAAGAATCACCACTCATCATTCTCTTAAAAGGATATTTGCTTTCAGTTACCTTCTTTTTTTTGGGCTTGCCAAAAGGTATGTTTTTATCAATCTTGTATATCTGGTCGTGTTTCATATTGTCCATTCTCTTTCATTACGTCCTGAGTTTGATTTAACCGTGTTGCCTGTCAGCACAATTAAGCACATAACCTTTAACTCGTTTAAGCGTCTTGCAACTTGATTGCTTTCAAGACCAGTTAGCATTGCAATGCCATCTTTACCAAGAGGCCCATTCTTTTCCAAACACTCAAGAATAATCTTGTGATGCTTGGCAGAGACTTCCTTAATGCTGTCCGCTGCTTCAAACGAAGTAATTGGGTCTGTTGCCCGAACACGGGGAAACTTAACATCAAAGAACTCTTTGAATTTGTTGGCGTATTCCATGTCTTGTCCTATTTATGAATGTTAGCAATGTTAGTGTTTGGCAATAACATTGCTAATTAAAGTGGGGTACTCGCTGCGTCTGATGTCTGCTTTTGGTCCCCGCCTAGAACGAGTAATCAGCATCCGCTTTCCCCCGTTAATTAAAATGGAACGTCATCGTCCATTGCAAAATTTGTACGCTTTGGAGCAGCCTGTTTAACGGGCCTATCTTCTTTGGGCTTGACCGATAGACTCATAAACTTTTTACCCGTCTTCTCGCTTGTTTTAAGCCATCCTGAAACCCACAAGTCAACGCCATTCACGTTTAAACTACCTTTGTAGTCTGGATGATTATCTTGTTGCTTGTCATCGTTTTTAAAGATGGCTCCGCGATTGCTGTTATCGTATTCCATTTCATTCCTTTGCTTTTTTAATAGCCGAACGGGTCTTGCTGTCAAGCAATGACCACAATGCGACCTTTTGATCGGCTTCTAGCTTTTCCGCATCAAGCCTGTCAAGAGCTTGTTTTGGATTGCCTTCAGCCACGTTAGCGATTAAATCAATCGCTAATTCTTGAAGGTACTGCATTTCCTCTGGAGGAATAGTGTCTGCAATACCCTGCGAGGGGGTGATGATAACTTTCTTGTCTTCCACAGGTTTAGAAGAATCAAGCGCATCGTGTTCAACAATCTCTAGCGCAGCAACCCACAAGTATCTGCGGATGTAAGTCTGTACTGCGCCAAGGTTCTGAACTGGATGGCAACCTTTAAGATTGGCCTCCGACATGGGAGACTCAATCACAATCATTTCTTCTGGCTTGTCAGTGTTGATAATTCGCATATCAGCAGACTCTTTGCCAAAACTGATAACGCTTGTCAATCCAACTTCATCAAAGATGCTCAAGGCTGGAACAATGAAGTCACCAAGTTCAAAGTATTTGTAACCAGCAAACTTGTTGTGGCCTGATTTTTTTAGTTCAGTGCTGTGGAACTTATGCCGAGCATCATTAAGTTTTTGATATACATTCATTTTGATTCCTTTAAATGTTCTTGCGTTTCTTTATCAAGGTCTTTGTACTCAATAAAGTGATTTTCTTGACAGCATGATCGTTTGTCTGCACGTTCTTCAAAGCAGTACGCACAGAACTCTAAGCCATCTAAATCGTTCACAATGCTTTCCTTACTGGCTCTGCCAACAGCCAGTTGGAGCCAAGCTGAATAACGCTACGCACCCACTTACGTTGGTACTGCTGGATAACTTGCGGTGGCGCATCGTAGGTCTTAAACAACTCACGGGCCTTGCGGCGAATTTGATAAGTACTCATTCTTGCACCTCTTTTGGTTCTATTTTCGTCAACGTAATGCTTTCTGGAAGATGACGGTATGAGTCAGCTACAACTTCATTAAATCCGTAATCTGCAATCATCTTGTTTGCGTAGTCAAGAAGAATTTTCTCGACTTCAGCGCGGGACAACGTAATTTTCATGTGAACTCCTGTCTTGTTGAGCCTCTATCTTATGACGCATAAACAAAAAAAACATTAGGACAAACCCTAATAGACAACCGGGTCAACAATGATACTCTTGCCAGCATGACTACACCAGACCACCACGAAACTGTTGCGGCACAGGAAATTTGCTTTACTGCAATCCATGCTGTCAAGCAGTACACTTTTGATCCCGGCGACTTTGAGGCAGCTACCGTTGCTCTCTTGGCTCGGGCCATTGAACTAACAACAAAGAAGGAACTGACACTGTGCTACACGCAAAACTCTACTACTTGAAGCAGCTTGAGAATGGCCCCTTAAGCCATAGGACGATCACCAAGCGCATGACAGGCAAATACCGTGACTCAGCAGCAGGGATTAAAGACGCATTGATTGCTGATGGCATCATTGTGTGCGTCAAGAAAGTCCTGCAAAGCAACGGCAAGTACGCTTACCATCACAAGCTAACAGGCAAATCATTTGTTGTTCAACAGCAACAAGAAAATTCTGACCAGTGGGATGACGGTTTGGTCAAGTCAACAGGCAATGCGTTTGATTGGCGCGGCGCATCTTCTGCTTACAGCAAAAAAGAGATCACGCACTTGCAACAGAAGTATCACAACAATTATCCGATCACTATTTACAGCAGGGCTTGAGTGGTGGTATATTAGTTTGAAACAACGGCTAGGTTGGGATTGATCCCCCGACTGAAAAGGATTCCCACTTTTTCCCTGCCGAAGTTTCTTTGTTTTAAGTGGCGTTATAAGTGGAAAAATCATGCTTCTAAAGCCAAAAAACTGGGCCGTCTTTCAACATTACAAAGACCGTTGCCCACCGTGGATCAAACTCCACCGCGACCTCCTTAACGACCGTGTTTTTATGTGCTTGCCACTTGCTAGCAAGGCGCTTGCACCTTTGCTTTGGTTGCTAGCATCAGAGTCCAAAGACGGTACTTTTGATGGCTCACTGGATGAGCTAGTGTTTCGGTTGCACATCACACCTAAAGACTATCAAGATGGCGTTAAGCCGTTGATTGATAAAGGTTTTTTTGTTATTGCAAGCAGAGTGCTAGCAGAGTGCTATCAAGATGCTATCCCAGAGACAGAGGGAGAGACAGAGACAGAGAAAGAGGGAGAGACAGAAAAGAGGCAGAAAAGCAATCGCGGTTCGCGCTTGCCTGTGGACTTTGTTTTGCCAGAAGATTGGATTTCTTTTTGTCAAACAGAACGCAAGGATTTGGATACAGCAAAGGTTTTTGCAGAATTTAAAGATTACTGGTGTGCTTTGCCAGCAGGTAAGGCCACTAAGGTTGATTGGACAATGACATGGCGCAATTGGGTTCGCAGACAGTCTGCACCTAAACAATCCTTTGCCCAACAAGCCGCTGACGTTGCCCGGTCAACAGTCCCTGCCCAACACACTGGTCGTGACCCTGTGCTGCTCAAAATTGAGGCAGACCGAAAGAACGCTGCGCCAATGCCAGAACACATTCGCCAACAAATTGCACAAGTATTGAGAAAAGTATGACAAGAACTTACGCACTTAAACGCCTGTTGGAACACGGGGAATTGTCTAGCAAAGAGATTGAAGAAATCACTTGCTGGACAACAAAGCAGGTTTGGGCCAGCATCCAGCGTCTGCAAAAAACTGACGTTGTTCGCAAGTACCCAAAGATGAAGTGGGGTTTGATACAACTGTGGCCTTACCCATGACACGCAGACAGATACAAGACGCTGGCGACAGATACCAGATTGAGTTGGGCGAAGCAAGGGTATTGTTTTGCACCTATCAAGTGACCAAGCAAAAAGTTCTGACTCAGGTCAGGATGGAATGGTTGGAAAAGAAGTACGGCACGGGTTCTGTAGCAAGAATTCGTGATTACATGACAAGACTACAAAACGGAGAACTTGAATGAGATACGCAAGCCGTGTGGACGCAAATCAGGCTGAAGTGGTTGCACAGCTACGAGCAGCAGGTGCTTACGTCTGGGTCATTGCCCTACCTGTTGACCTTTTGGTTGGCTACAACGGTCAGACATTCTTGGTTGAGATCAAGGATGGCCCTAAAAAGGGTTTAACGAGGCTACAGCAAGACTTTTTTGGGAATTGGATAGGTGGTAGCCTACACCGCATTGATGGCCCTGAAGACGCTTTACGCATGATTGGGGTGCTATGACATTAGACATGAAAAGCCGTGAGCAGGAACGCCTTTATCACGCAATCATCAACCAGATTGCCAAACAATCAAAGTTGCACGGTAGCCGCTGGACATCTGAGTCGTGGAAACGATACCTGATTGACCAGTGGGCGCATGAGAACGGCGAGTCAGCATCTGTTAGCAAAGTAATGCCAAGCATTGATGGGCTGCGTGTTGTCCAGTTAGGTCTGCAAAGCCGAAGGTTTACCAAAGAGCAAGCCATCAGCTTTACCGAGTGGTTGATTTATTGGGCAACAACAAATGGAGTAACCCTTGAAGATCGCTGAAGTCATTCACAAAGGCAAAGTAGCAAGCCTTGGCTGTGCGCTGTGCCACCATTTGCATGGCGACCATGAACCCGGCCCTGTAGAGCTTCACCACCTAAGAGCAGGTGGATGGGGCAAAGGCAACTACCTGACTTTAATTCCACTATGCGTTGAGCATCACCGTGGCAATAAGGGTTTTCACGGGCTTGGCAGCAAAGGCTTTGTTGAATACTATGACATCACTCAGCAAGAACTGCTTGAGTGGACACTTAACAAGATAGGACAAACATGACAAACACAATGGGCAACTTACTTGATGAATTTGAAGCAGAGTTGATTGCTAAAGACAAAGCAGTTACACCTGAACAACGGGCCGTAGAAGAACAGCGCCGACAAATTCAACGCGAATACGAAGCAAAGCACACATCTATTGAAACAGATGAAGACCGTGCCAACACAGACGAATATCCAGTTGATGAGGACGAGCAATGAACTACGCAGCCATTGCAGCGGCTATGAGAGCCGAAATTGAAAACCCTTTGAAATGCTATATGCCTAACAGCCCCGGTGCGTTTGTGCGTGACAGGCTGTTCAAGGAATGCCTGTGGGAAGAAGCCGCTTACTTTTGGGGTTGCTATTGCAGTCAAATGTTTAACAGCCATGAACTAAACGACTTGTTTCTTGAGCTTGAGGCACTTGCCGCCAAAGAGAAGATGCCCGATTGGGGAACAAAGGGGACATGATGAACGACTGCCAACATGATTGGAAGCCAATTAAAGGGCCGGGTATGTACCACTGCGCCCGGTGTGGCGCGTTCAGGAGGATCATTAAATGAACCAACCATTTTTTGAAGCCGTAACGGGCCTTGCGGAAATTGTGTGGCTGATGTTTGTGTGCTTGCTCTTGCTGATCACTGCCCCGGTGTGGTTGTTGCCGTACACCGTGTTTAAAGTGTGGCAAAACTTGAGGGGTAACGAATGACCGAAGAAGACAAGCCCACCCCTGCCGACAAGCAGCTTGGGTGGGTGGTGGCGGCATTCATTGTGCTGATGTTGGGTCTGATGACATTGAGGAGTTGCTTGTGAGAAACATTAAAGAAATGGCCCGTGAAGTCAAGATGCCATATGACTTTGTGACGGGTGAGCCAATTAACATTGAAAAGCTGGAAGCCTTTGCAAGCCTTGTTCGTGCTGAAGCACTAGCAAAACATTTAGCCGTACCCGATGCAATTCACCACACTGACACGAGCGAGACTCTTGAATACATCCAAGGCTGGAACGATTGCCGGGCATTAATGCTGCAAGGCCAAAAATGAGAAAGCAATGCCGCCGCAAGGTTTACCAGTTAGTTGACCCAATTGCTCACGCAATAGCAGGAGCCGCCATCACAACAGACGAACAACTCAAACTGCTCAAAGACAAAGAACTTGCCGCAATTGAAGCAATCCGTACAGGCAACGCTACTGTCTACACATGGCAAGAACTGGTGGACATGAACAACATCTGTCAGGTTATGGCCCGTCAAGGCATTGGCCCTGAAGCATTAGTTGATTGCATGATTGCAGAAATAGAGCTTAAACACGCTGCTAAACGGTTTGAAGCAACAGGTCGTATGCTGCTGACAGGTACAGGTTTAAGAGCCATCAACGAGGTTTTAGAATGGCATCACCTGCAAAGAACGTCAATTAGCCGTAGCGAGTACGAGCGCATGATTGACAAAACACGCAATAAACTACGCTCTCGCTCAAAAGATGTAACGGTAATACAATGACGCAAAGGAATATCACTATGAAATTCACGATCAAAGAAGCCCCGCAAAACCTCATGGGCGAATTCGCTATGTGCTTGCTTAACAGCGTTACAGCAGGGCATATCCACCATCTAACCACAGACAGTTACTCACAGCACATGTCTTTGGGTGACTTCTATGATGGCTTGGACGATCTGGCAGACAAATTCATCGAAGCGTACCAAGGCCGATACTCGAAAATAATTTTCGCGGAAAAGGCACTTTTTCTGGGGGGAAATGGTCTGGAGCTTGTTCAGTACGTCTGTGACCAGATTGAGCTTTACCGCATCATGCCCGGCTTCCCACAGGATAGCGAACTGCTAAACATTGTGGATGAACTGCTTGACCTGACAGATTCCACCAAATACAAGCTGAGATTCCTGAAGTGATGACAACTATTCAGAACCAAGTCGGCTGGTATTGCGGTTTGCAAGGCCCATTTGCACACAAGGCACAAGCACTGGCACTGCGTTGGAATGCTGCTGTAGTTAGCTACAAACCAGTACAAAAAGAGGCCATTTCCTACAGAGTGGACAAAAACGTGTGGAAATCGCCCAACATTTTGGTGGAAAAATAGCAGCATCTTGGAAAATCTTTTACAATTTCCCGGCAGTTGAAAAGTGAGGGAATTTTGCCTAGCTGGACTAGGCATTTTTTTGCTTCCAATTTTTTTTTCCGAAATGCGTAGTTGGCCTATAGGGTTTTTTGGCTCTATATTGCCGTTTGATTATATAAGCTGCCGCTGATGTGTGTGAGCACTCACTTCGCATCAGGGTAAACCCCTACTACGTAGGGGAAAACCATTAGGGGTAAACCCTTAAACTCTCTGGTAGCAGCACCACAGGCAGACCAGCAGCAGACCACCAGCAAGAAGACACCAGCACAGAAGCCCAGACAAGGCCCACAGCAGACCATTTGACCAGTGCCTGTAGGGTAGTGGCTTGACACCACAAAAATGCCTTGTAGACCCCCACAGCAAGAAGTGAGCACTCACTTACTTAACAGGCCCAAAAAAACCCGGTCTAAGACCGGGTTCTCTTGGGTCTATTAAGTCAAGGCCCAGAAGTCATTTTTATGTACTTCCCTTGGGTCTTGGTCATCAGGCCCATTCAACAAGAATACATCCATAGACCCACAGGCATAAATAGTGTCAACAATATAAAGCTGCACTGGTTGACCTGTATCTTCAAGGCAAACCCCTACAGAGTTAATATGAATTAACCCTCTCCTTTTGTTTTCTTTCATCTCTTGCACTTCAATATCTAATTCTGAAAAGTAACTCATTTGGAAATCTCCTCTCTAAAATAATATTGACAGATAGCAGCCATTATTTCGGCATCTTCTACACTGGCATTACAACCCAAAGATAAACACCAAGACTTGCACCAGACTTGACTATCTTCCATAAAACCCAAATAAATATAATTTTCCATGCTGTTTTCTCCTTACAAATAGTTATCGTAATCTTCAAAATATTCTAAAAAAGAGTAAGGCCCATTCTTTTCTATATATTCTGTAATGATATCTAATAAATAATCCCTTGTTATCATTGTAGGGGATATATTACTTGCAATATCCCCCATAATATCTGCTTGGAATTCCCATAAATCTACAGACCGAATAGATAGCAGCATTTTAAAAGCTGCTTTATTGTCCAAATAATTGATGGATTCAATTAATTCTTGATTCAAATCAGGAAAATAACTCATTTGATATTCTCCTATTAATGTAATTCATAAGACACAGGCACAGCAGACCAGCAGACCCTGCACTCTTTGCATTCACCACCTTGTGCTGGTGCTTTGCATGGTTCGCCAATAGGTGCAGCAGTATGCACATTAGAAACAGTAATATTCTTAATGCCTTGTAGACTTGCTGGCACTTTCACTGGTTGGTCTGGATACATAGCAGACAATCGAATAATCAGATTATCGGGAAGACTTCCATATTTAGCGACATATTCTTTAATCATTGAATATTCTCTAGTTGGTAACCAGTGCATGGTGTCTGGTGTCTGTGCTGCTACCTGTGCTATTTTCTCTAAATGCCACAGACCCTGTAGATCTCCTGAGTCATGCCATCTAAAATAAGCATCAAGCCCGATTAAAGCCACCATAGAAGCCACCCAATGCTCACTAATAAGAGAATCTAATCTGGCATGCTGTGCTGGTTGTATGGTGTTCTGATACATAGAATAAAAACCCTTATCTGCATAACAGGTGCTGCAAATGCTGCCTTTAATCTGTGCCATCTTGTAACCAGTAATACAAGCCACAGTAGGCAAAGAATAAGACTTACAAGGCATTTTAGAAGTTTGAGTTAATCCACCATTAATAATGGAAGCAACTTTTTTGAGCATAAATACTTTTTGCATTTTGTTTTCTCTTGTGTTGATTGATTAATAAGTCAGGATATCAAAGTAAGCAAGGGCAAAGCCACACAGCACAAGGCCCAAAATAACTGCTGTCAATATATCGAAAATGGTTTCTTTCATTTTGTTTTCTCCTTAAATAGTTGTTTCATAAATTTCTGACCACTCTTCCATAAATGATGTACAGGTGTAATCAACCACTGTTTCATCATCTTCAAGACCAAAAGCAGACACTAAAGCCCATCCAATAACAGCATCTTGCTGCCTGATTCTTAACTGTGCTTCTTCCACTGATTCAATGGCATCAATGATGGCTTTATAGGCTGTGCAGCGTTTTACTTGCCATTCACCACCATCCCACACAGAGACAGTGCAACCCATTGACAGTGCATGCTTGATTAAATGCTTGTAGGCTTTCATTTGAATATCTCCAATTAGTAAGGGTTTAAACGCAAGGCACTGCACCAGCTGCTGCACGTAACTGGTTGACGATTTCGTAATACTTGTCATATGGGATGCCTTCTTTCGATGCATAGGTGGTTATGTCTCTGTCATAAGCCGACATGACTTCATGCTTGGTCAGTGCCACATGACTAGGCAGCAGCAGGTCTAGGTGTCGGTCATAGTCAACCATGACGATGCAGCCGTTTTCTAATTTGGCTGCTGCTATGCGCTGTCCGCACTCTGTATATGTCCGGCCTGTGTTGAATGTGATGGTTTGCATGTTGTCTTCTCCTGTTAATAAATTACTTGCCTGATGCGTAGTGGTGCAGGGTCTTGACGTATTCACGAAAAGACTTTTGGTTCTTAGCGTTTTGATACCAAGCCACCACCACAGTGCCTGACTTCCTGACACCTAAAAAAATGCCCTTGTTAGTCTTGTCTCCTGCATAGATCCATTGACCGGGTTGAATGTGCTTGTAAAAGGCATCAGGCATGGCCCACACGTTAAAAGCTGGTTGATATCTCATGGTCTGTTCTCCTTAGTAAGTAAAGCCAATAAAAACGAGTTTGTCTGCCTTGATGTAAACGTGTCGGTTGATGTCTTCCGTATCAGTGCATTCAAATGACTTGGTAGACCTGTCATATGCACCTTTGATGAAGACAGTCTTAGCGTCTTCTTTTCGCTTGATGTATTCACCGGGTTTAACTGACTTGATGGTGGTCTGTTGCATGAGGAAATCTCCTATAAAAAAACAATGGGGTCTTTATTGCATCACAGCACAGACAAGTTATCAACAAAAAAATCCTCTTTTGTGTCTGTTTCTAGCACAGGCCCATAAAAGCCCCTAGAAGGCCTTTTAAGACGTTTTAGGCTTTTCCCATATTTACCCATCAGAAAAAGTTATCCACACTGCTAGTGCTATCCATCCACAGATTTTGGTCTTATATAAGACTGACAACCTGTGTATAACTCTGGCCTGTATCTTGCACATGTGTGGATAACTTTGCCTTGTGTGTACAAGCTGTGCATAATTCATGGATGCCCACATCACCACCTACACAGTGCAGCAAGTACAGATGCAAGCATCCTTCTGTCAAGGGAAGCACCTTTTGTGCAGAGCATGCACCACCCAAGACCACCACCCAAGACCGACAAGCATTCAATGCCCATTACAAGACAGCAGCATGGCAAACCCAAAGGGCCATTCAGTTATCTAAACAGCCACTGTGCCAAGCCTGTCTATTGAATAACCAGATAACCCAAGCAGAACATATAGACCACCTATTTGCATGGTCTGATATTGGCGAATCAGCATTTAAATTAAATATATTCCAAAGTTTGTGCGAATCACATCATTCGATAAAAACAGGTCTTGAATCTAAGGGCATATATAGACATTACACAGTTAATGGAGAAAAGGATTATTCATTATCTGATTATTACTCTGTGGTTACTTTATCCTAGTACTAGCACACCAGCACCAAGACCACACCATTTTGTAATGCTTGGGTTTGCAATAAACCATCACCAGACGCCCACAGGCATCAAATTGTAGTACCCATGCAGTACCGCATGAGCAACTAGAAACTAAAAGTACCACGTTTGGCGCAGGAGCAGGCGCGGGGACGATTGCGTAGAGATGCAAAGTCAAGAGTGGGTGTACGAACTGTCGGTTTGTGGTACGCTAAAGCATGACAAGACAACAGGAACTAAACCTATGGCAAAAAAACCTCGTCACATTCTTGGCTACTTAAATGACCCTTCCACATGGGACAGGGCTGCGTTTGAGACTGCTATTCGCGCTGAAGTCGAAGCCTCGACAGGAACTCTCACGGCATCAGATGAACTGCTGGTTGGTGCGTTGGTCATTACTGTTGACAGTATGCTGACAGCAGAAATCAACATTCGTGAGCAAGGCCACACGTTTACTTACAACTCAGGTGATGCCACAAGTCCTTGGTACAAGATCCGCACTGAGATGGCTGACAAGGCTGTAAAGATGCTTGCAGAACTTGGCCTAGTTGCCCGTGGTCGCCCGAAGTTGAAAGCCAAAGTGAGTGATGTAGATGAGCTATTCGCCACTGCTTAACCCTGCGTTTGAGTATGCGGTAGCGGTGACTCGGGGTGACATTGCAGCGTGTGAGGATGTCAAACTGGCTTGCCAACGGTTCTTGGATATGGTCGAACGTAAGGATGCGGCTTACGAGTTTGTACCTGCCAAGGCTGAACACATCCTCAAATTCGTCAAATTCTGCCGCCATGTCAAAGGGCCAGATGCCGGGAAGCCAATTGAACTACAGCCTTTTCAGGTTATGTACTTGGCTGGCGTTTATGGTTTTAGGGACAGGCGTGACCACACGTTTCGTTGGGTAACAGATGTCATTTTGTTCGTGCCTAGAAAATCTGGCAAAACAACCATTGCGTCCATCATTGCGCTGTATGAGTTGCAGTTTGGTGATGCTGGTGCTGAAGTGTTTACTCTGGCTACCAACAGGGATCAGGCGAGTATTTGCTTTGATTCGTCCAAGGCCATCGTAGAGAATATGAGGCCAGAGTTGGGAGCTAAGTTTATTGCTTATCGCAGTGAACTAAAAAAGGCTGGCGACTCTATTTCTACCTACCGTGCGCTGTCACGGGAAAACAGGAAGACAGGTGACGGTAAAAACCCGTCTTGCGCCATGATTGACGAGGCGGCTCAGATTACTGAGAGACAGTCAATTGAGGTGTTGCATTCGGGCATGGGCGCTCGTAAGAACCCGCTGCGTATGTACTTGACCACTGCCAGCTTTACTAAGGAAACCAAATTCTTTGAAGACCTTTCACACTTCCGTAGCGTGTTGCGTGGCGCTGCTGCTGATAGCTATCGCTGGTTTGGTTTACTCTATAGCATTGATCCCGGCGACAATTGGGCTGATCCTGCGGTTTGGGGCAAAGCTAACCCGATGCTTGGTGT
>Ga0209107_10000652_pt1 | contig 20038 bp, 18 predicted proteins | sample LakErihyJuly2011_2_FD_187460 | JGI IMG/M metagenome (GOLD analysis project Ga0209107, IMG submission 187460) | Freshwater microbial communities from dead zone in Lake Erie, Canada - CCB hypolimnion July 2011 (SPAdes) (version 2) | ecosystem: Environmental > Aquatic > Freshwater > Lentic >...
TCGCGACGTTCGGGCCGATCACGGTGTAGGGGCCCACGCTCACGCCATCGGCCAGGCGGGCTTGCGGGTCAACGAGGGCCGTCGGGTGGATGCTCGCCATCGTCGCTCAGCTCACCTTGCGCTTGGTGCACATCAGCTCGGCCGACACGGCCAGCTCGCCGTCCACAGAGCCTTGCGCCGTGAACTTGTAGATGCCGCTCTTGACGCGGTCCAGCGTCACTTCCAGGATGAGCTGGTCACCGGGCTCGACCGGGCGCTTGAAACGCGCACCGTCGATGCCGGCGAAGTAGATCACCATGTTCTCGTCCACGCCGTCGCCGGTGCTCTCAAACGCCAGCAGCGCCGCGGCCTGGGCCAGGGCTTCCAGCATCAGCACGCCCGGCATGACCGGGCGGTGGGGGAAGTGGCCCTGGAAATAGGGCTCGTTGATGGAAACGTTCTTCAGCGCACGGATGCGCTTGTTCAACTCCAGCTCCAGCACGCGGTCCACCAGGAGGAAGGGGTAGCGGTGCGGGAGTTTTTCCAGGATCTTGTGGATGTCCATCAGCTTTTCACTTGCTTTTCGAGGGTGCGGATGCGGTCGCGCAGGGCGTGAAGCTGCCGCAGGGTGGCGGCGTTCTTCTCCCAGCTGGCGTTCTCGTCGAACGGAAAAACGCCGCTGTACTGGCCCGGTTGGTGGATGGACCGCGATATCAGGGTGCCGGAGGACACGTGCACATTGTCCGCCAGCGTGAGGTGTCCGAGGATCATGCCGGCGCCGCCCACCGTGCAGTGCTTGCCGATGCGGGCGCTGCCGGCCACGCCGACGCAGCCGGCCATGGCCGTGTGCTCGCCGATGTGCACGTTGTGCGCGATCTGCACGAGGTTGTCCAGCTTGACGCCGTTGTCGATGACCGTGTCGTCGAGGGCGCCGCGGTCCACACAGGTGTTGGCGCCCAGCTCGACGTCATCACCGATGCGAACGGCGCCCAGTTGTTCGATTTTTTCCCAGCGGCCCTGGTGAGGCGCAAAGCCGAAACCGTCGGCACCGATCACCACGCCGCTGTGGAAAATGCAGCGCTCGCCGACCACGCAATCGAAGCCGACCACCACCTGGGGCGCCAGGCGGGTGTGGGCGCCAATGCGGACGCGCTCGCCGATGCTGCACTGCGCGCCGATGGTGGCGTGCGCGCCGATGACGGCTCCGGCCTCCACCACGGCCAGCGGGCCGATGCTCACACCCTGGCCGATGACCGCATCGGGCGAGACCACCGCGCTCGGGTGGACGCCCGCCGCCGGTCGAGGTCGCACCTGTGCACCCCACCAGCGCGTGAGCGCAGCGAAATAGCGGTATGGATCGGCGGTGACGATGCAGGCCGGCAGGCCCGCGGCATCGTCCAGCACCGCCGGACTCAGGATCACGCAGGAGGCCTGCGTGCCAGCCAGCTGGCTGCGGTACTTGGGGTTGGCCAGGAAGGCCAGGGTGCCCGGCTGCGCTGTTTCCAGCGGCCCGATGCGCTGGACGGTGGCACCCGCATCGCCGCGCAACTCGGCGCTCAAGCCGCCATGCTCGGGCAGTGCCAGGGCGGCGACCACCTGCCCCAGCGTGACGCTCAGCGTCGGTGCGGTGGGGGTGGCGGGATGTGCATGTCCGGTGGTCACTGGGCGATCACTTGCGGTCACTTACCGGATCCGGTGTTCATCGCCTTGATGACCTTGTCCGTGATGTCCACCTTGGGGCCCGCGAACACGGCTTCCTGAACGATCAGGTCGAATTTTTCCTGGTCGAAGATCTGCTTGACCACGCGGTTGGCCCGGTCGAGCACCGCCGACAGCTCTTCGTTCTTGCGCTGGTTCAGGTCTTCCTGGAACTCGCGGCGCTTGCGCTGCAGGTCACGGTCTTGTTCGACCAGTTCGCGCTGGCGGCGCAGGCGTTCGGTCTCGCCCAGGGTGGCGGCGTCTTTTTCAAGGCGGTCAGAGGCCGTCTTCAGGCGGCTCTCGCCGTCGCTGAGGTCTTTCTCGCGGCGGGTGAACTCGCTCTCCAGCTTGGCCTGCGCCGTCTTCGCCGCGGCCGCGTCACGCAGCACGCGGTCCAGATTGACAAAGCCGATTTTGATTTCCTGGGCTTGTGCGGCAAGCGCGCTTGCCAGCAAGGCCACGGCCACCAGGGTCTTGTGCATCGAGGTCATGGTCAGAAAGCCGTGCCAATCTGGAACTGAAGTGACTGGATTTTATCTTGATCGAAGGACTTCACCGGCTTGCCATAGCTCAGCTTGAGCGGCCCCACGGGCGAAACCCAGCTCACGCCCACGCCCACCGAGGCGCGGAGTTCGCGGAATTTCATGGTTTGCTGCTCGCCCCACACGTTGCCAACGTCCATGTAGCCGAACAGGCGCAGGGTGCGGTCGTTGCCCGCCCCAGGGAAAGGCACGTACATCTCGGCGTTCAAATTCACGCGTTTGTTGCCGCCGATGTAGGCGCCTTCGATGTCCACCGGACCCAGGGAATTCTGCTCGAAGCCGCGCACCGAACCCAGGCCGCCGCCATAGAAGTTCTTGAACACCGGGTACGGCTTGCCTTGCAGGCCTCGACCGTAGCCAAACTCGCTGTTCAGCCCCAAGGTGTAGCCCTTGGTGATCGGGAAGTACTGCTGGACCTGGAAGTCGCTGCGCAGGTAACGGGTGTCGCCCAGGAGGCCGTTTTCCAGGTTCACACGCATGTAGCGACCATTGCTGGGCGCGATGGTGCTGTCGCGGGAGTCGCGGGCCCAGCCTGCCGTCAGGGGGATCGAGACCACCCGGTCGCCGAAGTTTTCGCGGAACAGGCGGTAACTGACGGGCAGGCCGGTCGTGCCCTTGATGGCGGTGGACTCCGCGCCCAGACCAAAGAACACCGTGTCGAACTCGGTGAAGGGCACGCCGAAGCGGATGGCGCCACCGGCCGTCTCGATGCGGTAATTGCCGCCCTGCGTGTTGAGCGGGCGCGAGGTGCGGAAGAACACGTCATACGAACGCGACACACCCGAGTCGGTGAAGTACGGGTCCACGGTGCTGAGCACCAGGGTCCGGTTGTACTTGCCGGTGTTGACTTCCACGCCCAGGTAGTTGCCGGTGCCAAAGACGTTGTCCTGCTTGATGGACGCCGACAGGGTGAGCTTTTCGGCCGACGAGAAGCCCGCGCCCAGCATCAGGTTGCCGGTGGGCTTTTCCTCGACCGCGACGGTCAGGTCCACCTGGTCCACGGTACCCGGCACTTCGGCCGTGTCCACGCCGACGTTCTTGAAGTAGCCCAGGCGGTCCACACGGTCGCGTGAAAGCTTGATCTTCTGGCCGTCGTACCAGGCCGATTCGAACTGGCGGAATTCGCGGCGAATCACCTCATCGCGGGTGCGCGAGTTGCCGGCCACGTTGACGCGGCGCACGTACACGCGGCGCTGCGGCTGGGCCACCAGGGTGATGACCGCCTGGCCCTTCTCGCGGTCGAGCTCAGGGCGGACGTCCACCCGCGCGAACGCGTAGCCATAGGTCGCGAAGCGGTCGGTGAAGGCCTTGTTGGTGGCCGCCACGGCATCGGCCTGGTAGGGCTCGCCCACCTTGATGCCGATCAGCTTGCGGAAGGTCGCCTCCTTGCCCAGGTACTCGCCTTCGAGCTTGACGCCGGTGACGGTGTAAAGCGGGCCTTCGATGACGTTGATGACCAGGGAGATGTCTTGCTTGTCCGGCGAGATGGCCACCTGGGCGGACTCGATCCGGAACTCGAGGTAGCCGCGGTTGAGGTAGTAGGACTTCAGCGTTTCCAGGTCGGCATTGAGCTTGGAGCGCGCGTACTGGTCGGACTTGGTGTACCAGCTCAGCCAGCCGCCAGAGGTCAGGTCCAGCTGCGACAGCAGCGTGCTCTCCGAGAAGGCCTTGCTGCCCGTGATGCGGATGTTCTTGATCTTGGTGACCTCGCCTTCGGTGACGGTGAAGGTCACGTTGACGCGGTTGCGCTCGGCCGGGGTGATCGTGGTAACCACCTCGGCGCCGTACAGGCTGCGCGTGAGGTACTGGCGCTTGAGCTCCTGCTCCGCACGGTCGGCCAGGGCGCGGTCAAAGGGCTGGCCTTCGGCGATGCCCACATCCTTCAGGGCCTTGACGAGGGCGTCCTTGTCGAACTCCTTGGTGCCGACGAATTCGACGCGGGCGATCGCAGGGCGTTCCTCCACGACCACCACGATGACGTTGCCATCGACCTCGATGCGCACGTCCTTGAACAGGCCCGTGGCGAACAGCGCGCGCAGGCCTGCGGAGCCTTTGTCATCGGTGTAGGTGTCGCCCACACGGAAAGGCAGCGAGGCGAACACCGTGCCGGCATCGGCACGCTGCAAGCCCTCCACGCGGATGTCTCGCAGGACGAAGGGCTCGACCGCCCAAGCGGCCTGGAACACGGAAGACGCCAGCAAGGCGGCGAGCAGGGTCGGCTTGAGGCGGACGGTCATGGAGGGGATGTGCATGTGAAAGATCATGGCGCGCCCAGCAGGCGCGCGAAGTCGTTGTACAGGGCCAGGGACATCATCAACAACATGATGGCAACCCCACCCCGCTGCAGACGTTCAAGCCAGCGATCGGAGACAGGCCGGCCCGTGACACTTTCAAAAAGATAATACATGAGGTGCCCGCCATCGAGGACGGGCAGCGGCAGCAGGTTCAACACACCCAGGCTGACGCTGACCAGGGCCAGGAAGCCCACGTAATAGACCCAGCCCAATTGCGCCGACTTGCCCGCGTAGTCCGCGATGGTGATCGGGCCGCTGAGGTTCTTGATGGAGGCCTCGCCCACGAGCATCTTGCCCAGCATGTCCAGGCTGAGCGTGGCGACGTCCCAGGTTTTGGCGACCGCGCGGGTGAAGCCTTCGATGGCGCCGTAATGCACCTCGGTCATGGCCACAGGGCCGCCCAAGCCAGCGTCGATGCGGGGAAGCAACTTGCCCTGCACGTCCTTCATCACAGGCTGCAAGGTCACCTCCTGCACCCGTCCCGCGCGTTCGATGCGCACCAGCAGGGGCTGGGGCTTGCCCTGCACGGCGCTGTCGCGGATGGCCTGGCGCAACTGGCCGGCGTCATAGACGATCTGGCCATTGAGCAGCAAGACGCGGTCACCTTGACGCAGACCGCCCTTCTCGGCCGGGCCGCCAGGCACCACCTGGGCCACGACGGGGTCGGCGTAGGGGCCGCTGAAACCGAGGCGCTCCAGCAAGCCGTTGTCCACCTCGGACGCGGGCACCGAGGACAGCGCCAGCGACACCGTGCGCTGCGCGCCCAAAGCCGCGCTGTCGGTGGCGCGAGCGGCCACCCTCAGCTGCACGTCCTGCCCCTTGACGGCGGCGCGCGTGAACAGCCACTGCAATTCGGTCATCGAGCGCACGGGGGTCCAGTCGTCGGACTGGGCGGCACGCAGCGCCACGACCTCGTCGCGCGAAGCCAGGCCCGCACGCGCGATCATGCTGTCGGCACGCGGCTGGGCCATCCAGGGACGCACCTCCTGCACACCCGCCCAGTTGACACAGGCGTACAGCACCACCGCCAACACGAGGTTGGCCAGCGGTCCGGCCGCCACCACGAAAGCGCGCTGACGCAGCGGCTTCTGGTTGAAGGCGCGGTGGCGCTCTGCCGGGTCCACGGTGCCTTCGCGCTCGTCGAGCATCTTCACGTAGCCACCCAGTGGCAGGGCCGAGAGCACGAATTCGGTCTCGCCACGGGTGTGCGACCACAGCACGCGGCCAAAGCCCAGCGAAAACCGCAGCACCTTCACGTCGCAGGCCACCGCGGCGCGGTAGTGCCCGTACTCGTGGATCAGCACAAGCACGCCGATGGTCACGAGGAAAGCGATCACGGTCATGGGGTTACTCCTTCAGGCCAGCCCAGGGGGCGGGGAATGCTCACGCTGCGCCAGTGCGGGTCGCCATCAGGCCCGACCACATCCTGCGGCCACGCCTTGCGCCACGCGCCGGGCATCGGCGTCCAGCGCCAGCAGGTTTGCCACCGATTCTGCCGCGCCTGTCGGCACCCGACAGTCTGACAGGGTCTGGGCATTGACCCGGTGGATCTGGTCGAAACGGATGCGACCTTGCAGGAAAGCCTCGACCGCAACCTCGTTGGCCGCGTTCAGCACACAGGTGTGGCCCGGAGCAGCCAGCAGCGTCTCCCAGGCCAGTTGCAGACCGGGATAGCGGCGGGCATCGGGCGTGTCGAAGGTCAAGGCCTTGAGCTGGGTGAAGTCGAGCAGGTCGGCGCCCGACTCGATGCGCTGCGGCCAGGACAGGCCATAGGCGATCGGCACCCGCATGTCGGGCGTGCCCAGTTGCGCCAGCACGGAACGGTCGCGGCACACCACCATGGAGTGGACGATGCTTTGCGGGTGCAGCACGACCTTGATCTGCTGCGGCGTCAAGCCGAACAGCCAGCGCGCCTCGATGACCTCCAGCGCCTTGTTCATCATCGTGGCCGAATCCACCGAAATCTTGCGGCCCATGACCCAGTTGGGATGGGCGCAGGCCTGGTCGGGCGTGATGCTGGCGAACGTGGCCGGATCGCGGTCGCGGAACGGGCCGCCCGAGGCGGTCAGCACGATGTGGTCGACGCGCTGCGCCCAGGTCCCCGGGTCTTCCGGCAGGCACTGGAAGATGGCCGAGTGCTCGCTGTCGATGGGCACCAGGGTGGCGCCGCCCTCGGCCACGGCCTGCATGAACAGGCCACCGCCCACCACCAAGGCTTCCTTGTTGGCCAGCAGCAGGCGCTTGCCTGCACGGGCCGCCGCCAGGCATGGGGCCAGACCGGCAGCGCCCACGATGGCGCCCATGACGACGTCCACATCGGCGTGCGAAGCCACGTCGCACAAGGCCTGTTCGCCCTCCAGCACCTCGGTGGGCAGACCGGCCGCCCTCACCTGCTGGCGCAACTCGGCGGCCTTGGCCACATCGGGCATGACGGCGAAGCGCGGGCGCCACTGCAGGCACTGCGCGAACAACTCCGGCACCCGGCTGGCCCCGCTGATCGCCCAGACCTCGAAGCGGTCGGGGTGGCGCGAGATCACGTCCAGCGTGTTGACCCCGATGGAGCCCGTGGCCCCGAGGATGCACACGCGCTGGCGGCGGGCGTTCATGGGCACAGTCATTGGCACAGCATCAACCATGGCACAGCGTCATCAGGGCAAGGGAAACGGGCAACACCGGCAAGAGCGCATCGATGCGGTCCAGCACACCGCCATGGCCTGGCAGCAACTGGCTGCTGTCCTTGGCCCCAGCCTGCCGTTTGATCAAGGATTCGAACAGGTCGCCGACCACGCTCAAGCCAGCCAGGGCCAGCAAGGCCAGCACCATGCCCGGCACGCCCAGGCCCCATTGCAACCGGCTGTAAAGGCTCGGGGAATCGACGGCCCATTGCTGGTCGACCACCAGCCAGCCAGCGGCCAGCAGCAGCACGGCGACCATGCCGGCCGCCACCCCCTCCCAGCTCTTGCCCGGGCTGATGCTGGGCGCCAGCTTGTGCTTGCCGAAAGCGCGGCCACCAAAGTAGGCACCGATGTCGGCGCCCCACACCAGGCAGAACACCGACAGCAGGTAGTTCAGGCCCTGCGCTCTGCTTTCGACCAGCGCCATCCAGGCCAGCACCAGCAAGGCCAGGCCCAGCAAGCGGCGCACGCCTTGCGGCACCTGCAGCCAGTGCGTCGGGCCCCAGCGCAAGGCCAGCGCACCACCCACCACCCACAACAAGGTCGAACCCAGCCACACCTCGGCCGGGGCAATGAAGCCCACCAGCGCATGGCCGGCCGCATGGACGTGTGGCGTCACGGCTTGGGCAACGTTGCCCCACAGCGGCAGGTGGAACGCATGGGCCACGTACACGCAGGCACCGGCCACAGCGGCCCCCAGCAGCCATGCACGGGCGCCGGGCGCCTCGTTCAAGCGCGACCACTCCCACCCTGCCGCGGAGATGAACACCAGGGTCAGCAGCGCAAAGGGCCAGGCGGCCTCCGCCAGCAAGGTCGGCAGGAGGATGGCCAACAGGATCAGGCCCGTGATCACGCGTTGCTTGAGCATTTCACTCCTTGGGGATGAGGTCGGCGCCGATGGCACCCACACCTTCGCCCGAACTGCCCACATCGCCAAAACGGCGCTCACGGCGGGCAAATGCGGCGATGGCGCGGTCCAGCTCGGCCGCATCGAAATCGGGCCAGAGGCAGTCGGTGAAGACCAGCTCGGCATAAGCACTCTGCCACAGCAGGAAGTTGGACAGGCGAACCTCGCCGCCCGTGCGGATGAACAGATCGGGGTCCGGCGCGTACGCCATGGCCATGTGGCGAGACAAGGCCTCTTCCGTCAGTTGCGCTGGCGTCAAACCCGCCGCCACCGCCTTCTGGCAGGCTTGGACGATGTCCCAGCGCCCACCGTAATTGAAGGCCACCGTCAGGACTAGGCGGCTGTTGTCCACCGTGTTCGACTGGGCGTCCAGCAAAGCATTGCGAACCTTCTCGGACACATTGTCCAGATCACCCACGATGCGGATGCGCACCCCATCGGCCTTCAGCCGCGTGAGGTGCTTGGACAGCGCCACCAGCAAGAGCCCCATCAGGCCAGACACCTCTTCCTCGGGCCGCTTCCAGTTCTCCGATGAGAACGCGAACACCGTGAGAAAGCCCACGCCCCGGTCGGCCGCCGCCTGCACCACCTTGACCAGCGCATCCACGCCCGCCTTGTGCCCCACCCCGCGGGGCATGAAGCGCTTGCGCGCCCAGCGGCCATTGCCGTCCATGACGATGGCGATGTGGCGGGGGATCGGGTCCGGCGTGCGTGCGTCTGCCATCGGCTTACAGGATGTCGGTGCGTGCAAGGGTCACCCTGAGGGCGGCCCAGAAAAACAGCGAGGCGGTCATGCCGCCCCGAGAGTCTGAGAGACCGGCCGCGTCAGACGGCCATGATCTCGGCTTCCTTGACCTGGACCAGCTTGTCGATGTCGGCAATGGTCTTGTCCGTCAGCTTCTGGATGTCGTCCTGCGAACGGCGGTCATCGTCTTCGGTGATTTCCTTGTCCTTGAGCAGGCGCTTGGCGTGGTCGTTGGCGTCACGGCGCAGGTTGCGCACGGCCACCTTGGCATCTTCGCCTTCGCCCTTGACGAGCTTGCTCAGTTCGCGGCGACGCTCTTCCGTCAGGGCGGGCATCGGCACACGGATCAGGTCACCCTGCGCGGCGGGGTTCAGACCCAGGTCGGATTCGCGGATGGCCTTCTCGATCTTGGCGCCCATGCCTTTTTCCCAAGGCTGCACGCCGATGGTGCGCGCGTCGATCAGGGTCAGGTTGGCGACCTGGCTGATGGGCACCATCGAGCCGTAGTAGTCGATCTGCACCTGGTCGAGGATGCCAGGGTGAGCGCGGCCGGTGCGGACCTTGGCCAGTTCGCTCTTGAAAGCCTCGATGGACTTGAGCATTTTCTGCTCGGCGTTTTTCTTGATGTCAGCGATGCTCATGGGAAGCTCCGTGCGTGGTGCGATGCGCTCTCACCAACGCGTGAGACAGTAAACAGGAGGACAGGAGCTGCCAGGTGCTCAGACGTGCACCAGCGTGCCCTCATCCTCGCCTTGCACAACGCGCTTGAGCGCGCCCGGCTTGAAGATGGAGAACACCTTCAAGGGCAGGTTCTGATCGCGGCACAGCGCGAAGGCCGTGGCGTCCAGCACCTGCAAATTCTTGATCAAGGCCTCGTCGAAGGTGATGCTGGCGTAACGGGTGGCCGACGGGTCCTTCTTGGGGTCGGCCGTGTACACGCCATCCACCTTCGTGGCCTTGAGCATGATCTCGGCACCGATTTCGGCGCCACGCAGGGCGGCGGCCGTGTCGGTCGTGAAGAAGGGGTTGCCGGTGCCGGCGGCGAACACCACCACCTTGCCTTCTTCGAGGTATTGCAGCGCCTTGGGGCGCACATAGGGCTCGACCACCTGGTCGATGCTGATGGCCGACATGACGCGGGCGGTCATGCCTTCCTGGCGCATGGTGTCGGCCAAGGCCAGCGAGTTCATCACGGTGGCCAGCATGCCCATGTAGTCGGCGGTGGCGCGGTCCATGCCGACGGAACCTCCCGCGACACCGCGGAAGATGTTGCCGCCGCCGATGACCACGGCCACCTGCGTGCCCAGCTCCGTCACTTCCTGGATCTCGCGGACCATGCGCACGATGGTGGCACGGTTGATGCCATAAGCATCTTCGCCCATCAGGGCCTCACCGGAGAGTTTCAGAAGGATGCGCTTGTAAGCGGGCATGGGCGGGTGTCCTGGACGTGTTCGATTTTGTATGGCGTGGAAGGGTGCCAAGCGCAAGGACTGTAACGCAAGTCCAGCCCTGTGCACGGCACCATCCAGAAGGGGGCCGAAGCCCCCTTGGATGTTTGCCTGACTTTACTGAGCCTTGGCAGCGGCCAGCGTCGCGGCCACTTCGGCAGCGAAGTCTTCTTGCTTCTTCTCGATGCCTTCACCCACGGTGAACATCGTGAAGCCCTTGACTTCGGTGTTGGCCGACTTCAGGTAAGCCTCGACGGTCTGCTTGCCGTCAGCGGCCTTCACGAAGACCTGGTTGAACAGGGAGACTTCCTTCAGGTACTTCTGCACAGCACCTTCGATCATCTTGGCAGCGATGTCGGCAGGCTTGCCGGACTCGGCGGCCTTGGCGGTGGCCACGCTGCGCTCTATCTCGATCAGGGCGGCGGGCACATCGTTCGACGACAGCGACACAGGCTTCATGGCGGCCACGTGCATGGCGACGTCCTTGGCGGCCACGTCGCTGCCGGTGAACTCGACCACCACACCGATGCGCGAACCGTGCAGGTAGGCGGCCAGCTGGTTGGCGCCCGAGAAGCGCTTGAAGCGGCGGATCGTCATGTTCTCGCCGATCTTGCCGATCAGGGCGGAACGGGTGGCTTCCACGGTGGCGCCGTTCAGCTCCAGGGCCGACAGGGCTTCCACGTCAGCGGGGTTCTGCTTGGCGATCAGCTCGGCCACGGCCTTGCCGAAGCCCAGGAAGTCGTCGTTCTTCGACACGAAGTCGGTTTCGCAGTTGATCTCGACCAGGGCGCCGGTGGTGCCGTCGATGAAGGCAGAAACGATGCCTTCGGCGGTCACGCGGGTGGCGGCCTTCGACGCCTTGCTGCCCAGCTTGACGCGCAGGATTTCTTCGGCCTTGGCGAAGTCGCCCTCGGCCTCGGTCAGGGCCTTCTTGCACTCCATCATGGGGGCGTCGGTCTTGGCGCGCAGTTCGGCGACCATGCTGGCGGTGATTGCAGCCATATCTTTCTCCGTTTGGTTCAGGGGCGGTGTCATCACCGCCTCACACAAAATCTTGCTGAAAAAAAGGGGCTGAATCAGCCCCTTTGGTCTGGGTGAAGTCGCGTCAGACGGCTTCTTCGTTGACTTCCACGAACTCGTCGTCGCCAGCGGAAGCGGCGGCAGCCACCACTTCATTGATCGCGTTGGCCTTGCCGTCCAGGATGGCGTCAGCGACAGCCTTGGCGTACAGGGCGACAGCCTTGGAGGAGTCGTCGTTGCCGGGGATGACGTAGTCGATGCCTTCGGGCGAGTGGTTGGTGTCCACGACGCCGATCACGGGAATGCCCAGCTTCTTGGCTTCCAGGATGGCGATCTTGTGGTAACCGACGTCGATGACGAACAGGGCGTCAGGCAGTGCGCCCATGTCCTGGATGCCGCCGATGTCCTTTTCCAGCTTGTTCAGCTCGCGCTGGAACAGCAGGCCTTCCTTCTTCTTCAGGTTGTCCAGGCCGGCTTCGACTTGAACTTGCATGTCCTTGAGCTTCTTCAGCGAACCCTTGACGGTCTTGAAGTTGGTCAGCATGCCGCCCAGCCAGCGCTGGTTCACGAAGGGAACGCCAGCGCGTTCGGCTTCCAGGGCGATCACGTCGCGGGCTTGGCGCTTGGTGCCGATCATCATCACGGTGCCGCGGCGGGCCGACAGCTGCTTGATGAACTTCAGGGCGTCTTCGAACGCAGGCTGAGTCTTCTCAAGGTTGATGATGTGGATCTTGTTGCGATGGCCGAAGATGTACGGGGCCATCTTGGGGTTCCAGAAGCGGGTTTGGTGGCCGAAATGGACACCGGCTTCCAGCATGTCGCGCATGGACACAGTCATTGTGTAGCTCCAGAGGTTGAGTCTTGAATCCGGCTGAAACCGCCCTGGCACCAATACAGCCCGGGCAGCACCTTGGAATGCCGCGATTCGCGTTTCTCGATCAAACAAAGGCGGCTTCAGCGCCGCCGCATCGGTGCCTCCCTGGCAAAACCAGGAAAACCCTGGGATTCTAGCATGGAACATGCACCCCAGACAAACCCTCGACGCCAGGCGAGGTGGGCAGGCCCACCTCCCGCGAGCCCGCCTCCCGCAAGCTCAGCGTTTGCCGCTGGTGCGCGGACGCCCTGCTGCCTTCTTGCTGGCCGCCTTGCCCCCTCGCGCATCCGCCACGGTGGCCGCCACAGACACGCGATCGCGCCCCTTGGAGGCCGGCTTGCCCCCACCGCCCTTGGCCGCCTTGCCACCGCGCTTGACCTCGCGGTCCAGTTCGCGGATCTCCGCCAACTCTTCCTGCGCCGACACCTCGGCACCGGCATCGGCCGTGCGTCCCTTGCGGCGCGTCCCAGCCGCGGACGGCTGGCGCGGCTCAGCACCTTCGCGCACCATGCGGAAATCGATCTTGCGGGAATCAAGGTCCACGCGGCTGACCTGCACACGGACGCGGGTGCCCACGCCGTAGCGCACGCCGCTGCGCTCGCCGCGCAACTCCTGGCGGGCCTCGTCAAACCGGTAGTACTCGCCGCCCAGCTCGGTGATGTGGATGAGGCCCTCGACGTACAAACCATCGAGCTGCACGAACAAGCCGAAGGAGGTGGCCGCACTCACCGTGCCGCCGTACTCCTCGCCCAGGCGCTCGCGCATGAACATGCACTTCAACCAGGCTTCGACGTCCCGCGAAGCCTCGTCCGCACGGCGCTCGTTGGCGCTGCAATGGATGCCTGCGGTTTCCCAGGCCGCCAACTCGGCCGGCGGCAGCTTGATGCGTGCCGACGTTTTCACCGGCGCCGCGGGCAGCCCTTTTTGCGGCATGCCCTTGCCACCCGGCTTGCGCTTGAAGTTGCTCACCGAAGACACGACGTTCGCCGGCAGCACCAGGCCGTATCGGCCACTGCCCAGCAGAGACTTGATGACGCGGTGCACCAGCAAGTCAGGGTAACGGCGGATCGGGCTGGTGAAGTGCGTGTAAGCCTCGTAAGCCAGGCCGAAGTGACCGCTGTTGGCCGGCGTGTAGATTGCCTGCTGCATCGAACGCAGCAGCATGGTGTGGATCTGCATCGCGTCCGGGCGGTCTTTGGTGGCTTGCGCGATGGCCTGGAAATCGCCCGGCTTGGGCTCGTCGCCGATGCTCAGGCCCAACCCCAGCGCCTTCAGGTAATTTTTCAGCAGGCTGCGCTTCTCAGGCGTCGGGCCCTCGTGCACGCGGTACAGCGACGGGTGCTTGGCGCGCATGATGAAATCGGCCGAGCACACATTGGCCGCCAGCATGCACTCCTCGATCAGACGGTGCGCATCGGTGCGCACACGCGGCACGATCTTGGCAATGCGCCCGTTGTCATCGCACACGATCTGCGTTTCGGTGGTTTCGAAGTCCACGGCGCCGCGGGTGGCGCGGGCCTTCAGCAGCGCACGGTAGACCTCGTGCAGGTGCAGCAGGTGAGGCACGAGTTCGGCGCGGCGCTGCGCCTCCGGACCGCGCGTGTTGCCCAGGACGGCCGCAACCTCGGTGTAGGTCAGGCGCGCGTGCGAATTGATGACCGCCGGGTAGAACTGGTAAGCGTGCAATTCACCTTCGGCCGTGACCAGCATGTCGCACACCATGGACAGGCGCTCGACCTCGGGGTTGAGCGAGCACAGGCCATTGGAGAGCTTCTCCGGCAGCATCGGGATGACGCGGCGCGGGAAGTACACCGAGGTGGCGCGCTCGTAGGCATCGCTGTCCAGCGGCTCGCCAGGCTTGACGTAATGGCTCACGTCGGCAATGGCCACGATCAGGCGCCAGGCATTCGGCGCCTTGCTGCGCCCGATGGTGTCGGGCTGGCAATACACCGCATCGTCGAAGTCGCGGGCGTCTTCGCCGTCGATGGTGACGAGCGGCACATCGGTCAGGTCGATGCGGCCCTTCTTGTCCGTGGCGCGCACCTTCTCCGGCAGCTTGGCGGCCTGCGCCAGCACGTCGTCGTGGAAACGGTGCGGCACCTCGTACTTGCGCACGGCGATCTCGATCTCCATGCCCGGATCGTCGATGCCGCCCAGCACTTCCACGACCTTGCCGATGGGTTGCGCAGTCAGCGACGGGGCCTCGGTCAGCTCGACCGACACCACCTGGCCAGGCTCGGCACCCGCGGTGGCCTTGGCCGGGATGAGGATGTCTTGCCCGAAGCGGCGGTCTTCCGGCGCCACCAGCCAGGCACCGCCCTCGTGCAGCAGCCGGCCGATGATGGGCGTCTTGCGCCGCTCGACGATCTCCAGCACCAGGCCCTCGGGGCGCCCTTTGCGATCGAAACGAACGACGCGCACCTTGACGCGATCACGGTGCATCACGGCGCGCATTTCCTGCGGCGGCAGGTAGATGCTGGCGTCGCCCTCCTCCGCCAGAACGAAGCCGTGGCCATCTCGGTGGCCTTGCACCGTGCCGGTGACTTCGCTCATCAGATTCACAAAAGTGGGGGTGGGTGTTGTCATGTACTGAATTTTGATGCTAGAATTTATGTCTTCGCTGATGCAGACAACAAATTTGTTGAACAAACAAACCGTGTTGTCGGTGGAAGCAAACAAGTACCTGCCCAGGTGGCGGAATTGGTAGACGCACTAGTTTCAGGTACTAGCGGGTAACTCCGTGGAGGTTCGAGTCCTCTCCTGGGCACCATTTGAGAAGCCGCTTGGTTCATCGCCAAGCGGCTTTTTCTTTGCGCCAAGCCTGGGCTCATCGAACTTGCTGCACTTGCCGCGCGCAACTCAGGCACCAAGAAAGCCCCGGTCACCGGCGCACCTCCCATCGCGATCGCTCGCGCGGGCGCCCTTGCTGGCATGGGCGGAACGGTCATGGCAAATGGCTTCACTGCGTCCAGAGTACACCATGCCCAGGCGCGCTCATGCGCGCAGACACCGCATGCCCTCCTTGCACCATGCAGCGCACCTTGAGGGTGTCGCGTACTTGTCACACCCCACAGAATTCGCTTGGCACAGGCACCAAGACTCGACAACGACAGATTTTCCATGCTAGACTGTCAGTCTTGATTCGTTGCAGCGTCAGTTGCAGCAAATCAGAAAAGTACCTGCCCAGGTGGCGGAATTGGTAGACGCACTAGTTTCAGGTACTAGCGGGTAACTCCGTGGAGGTTCGAGTCCTCTCCTGGGCACCAAATGCAAGAAGCCGTCTGAGAAATCAGACGGCTTTTCGCTTTTCTGAGCCCCTTTCCTGAACCACCCGCCGCATCGCTTCCTCGCTTTGTGATGGGCAGCAAAAAGGGCCCGAAGGCCCTTTGCAGACGATCCCAAGCGAGATGGCGCCCGGCTCAGCCCTTGTGGCGCTTGAGCAAGGCCTCCGGGCGCAGGGTGTCATAGGCCTCGAAAGGCTGGTGGATCCAGGGGCTCGTGGGCAAGGTTTCCACGTGGTAGTCGGGCGCATAGCTCGACGCGCCCTTCACCCAGATCACCGCAGAGCGCAGCTCCACGATCGCCGGCATCGCACGCAAGCGGTCCACCACGGCACGCAAGGTCACACCGGAATCTGCCAGGTCATCGACCAGTAGCACGCGGCCGGCCAACTCACCCTTGGGCATGGTGATGTACTGCGCCATGTCCAGGCGGCCCTGCAGGGTGCCACCATCGTCGCGGTAGGACGAGGTGGACATGATGCCCAGCGGCCGGTCGAAAATGCGCGACAGCATGTCGCCAGGGCGCATGCCCCCGCGGGCCAGGCACAGGATCTGGTCGAACTCCCAACCAGAAGCGTGCACCTTCAGCGCCAGTCGCTCGATGAGATGGTGGTAGTCATCCCAGGAGACATACAGGTGCTTGCCATCGTCGGTGAGCATGGGTACTTCCTTGTCAAGAATGCGCACGCTCAGCCCTTGTAGGGGTGGCGCAGCAGGATGGTGTGGTCACGGTCGGGTCCGGTGGACACCATGTCGATGGGCGCACCGATCAGCTTCTGCACGCACTCCAGGTAGGCGCGGGCATTGGCCGGCAGTTGTTCCCAAGTGGTCAGGCCGAAGGTCGTACCCTCCCAGCCAGGGAAAGTTTCGTAGATGGGCTCGCAGGCCACGATGTCATCGGCGTCCAGGGGCAGGATGTCGATGGTTTCGCCACGCAGCTTGTAGCCGGTGCAGACCTTGATTTCGCTCAGGCCGTCGAGCACGTCCAGCTTGGTCAGGCAGATGCCGGAGATGCCGTTGATCAGCACCGAGCGCTTGAGCGCTGCCGCATCCAGCCAGCCACAACGGCGTGCACGGCCGGTGACGGTGCCGCGCTCCTGGCCCACGGTGGACAGGTGGTAGCCCACGGTGCCCGGCGCTTCCCAATCCAGCTCTGTGGGGAACGGGCCGCTGCCCACGCGGGTGGTGTAGGCCTTGGTGATGCCCAGGATGTAGTGCAGCTTGTCGGGGCCCACGCCCGAGCCTGCTGCGGCATTGCCGGCCACGCAGTTCGACGAGGTGACGTAAGGATAGGTGCCGTGGTCGATGTCCAGCAGCGTGCCTTGCGCGCCTTCGAACAGCACCGAGCCACCGGCCACGGTGTGGGCGTGGATGCGCACACCGACGTCGGCCAGCATGGGCAGGATCTGTTCAGCAGCCTTCATGGCGGCGTCGTAGATCGGCTGGAACGCCAGGGGCTGCCCCTGGAGGTAGCCCGACAGGGCGAAGTTGTGCAGCTCCAGCAGTTCGGCCAGTTTCTTGGCGAAACGCTCGGGGTGCTTGAGGTCCTGCACGCGCAGGGCGCGGCGGGCCACCTTGTCTTCGTAAGCGGGGCCGATGCCCTTGCCAGTGGTGCCGATCTTGCCGGAGCCGCTGGTCTCGCGCAGGGCTTCGCGGGCCTTGTCCACCTCGACGTGGAAAGGCAGGATCAACGGGCAGGATTCGCTGATGAACAGGCGCGAACGCACGTTCAGTCCGGCGGCTTCCAGGCGCTCGATTTCGCTCAGCAGGTGGGTCGGGTCCACCACCACGCCGTTGCCGATGTAGCAGGCCACGCCTTCGCGCATGATGCCCGAGGGGATCAGCTGCAGGGCCGTCTTCTTGCCGTTGATGACCAGGGTGTGACCGGCGTTGTGGCCGCCCTGGAAACGCACGACGGCGGCAGCATGGTCGGTCAACCAGTCGACGACCTTGCCCTTGCCCTCGTCACCCCATTGGGTGCCGACGACGACGACGTTGCGGGCCGCAGTGTCAGCGGCAGAGTCGGCACGCGCCGACGCGGAAATGCTTTGCATGGCAGATTCCTGTGTCTCAAATGGGATGGGCCCGCTCAGAGCGAGCGCACCGACCAACGTCCATCGACCAGCGTCAGTTCGCGGTCGCAGTCGAATTCCTGAACGTCGTGTTCGTGTCCGGGCAGCATGCACACCACGGTGTGGCCCTGCCCTCTCAAATCGCGCACAGCCTGGCGCAAGGCGATGTCATCGCCCCAGGGCGCGAGGATGGCTGCACGCGCCTGTGTGTCATCGCGGCCAGCCAGCACATCGCCCAGCACCTTGAGGTCCAGGCTGAAGCCCACAGCCGGACGGCGGCGGCCGAACACGGCACCGACCTCGTCGTAACGGCCACCACGGACGAGCGCATCGGCATGGCCTGTGCCATACACCGCGAACCGCGTGCCGCTGTAATAAGCGTAGCCACTGAGGTCGGACAGATCGAAGCCCAGCTGCACGCCAGGACGGCTGCGGCGCAGGTGACCCGCCAGCCAGGCCAGGTCGGACAGCGCTTGTTCGATCAGGGGATGGGCAGGCAGCACCTCGCGGGCTTGCGCCAGGGCCTCATCGCCACCGTAGCAGCGGGTCAGGCCGACCAGCGCAGCCGCGGCACCGGGCACCGCTGACAGGCAGCCCTGCCCCGCCAGTTGGCGCAGCGTGCCCACGTCCTTGGCAGACAAAGCCGCCACCACCGCGTCGTGCTCAGGCTGGTGCTCGGGCGTCAGCAGGGCCGGCAAACCCAGGCCGAGGAACAGGCCTCGCACCAAGCGCACATCGGCCAGGTCCATCACCAGGCCGCTGGCATCGCCGGCGAACCCACAGGCTTGCAGACCGTCCAGGGCCAGCTCGGCCGCTTCCAGGTCGGCTTCCAGACCCGCGTGGCCGTAGATTTCCGCGCCGAGCTGCATGGGCTCGCGGCTGGCGTGCGGGCTGGCGGGGCGCGTGTGCAGCACGGGGCCGCAGTAGCACAGGCGCGTCACGCCCTGGCGGTTGAGCAAATGGGCGTCGATGCGCGCCACCTGGGGCGTGCTGTCGGCACGCACGCCGAGGGTGCGACCGCTGAGCTGGTCCACCAGCTTGAAAGTTTTGAGGTCGAGCGCGTGCCCCGTGCCAGACAGCAGGGACTCCAGGTGCTCCAGCAGCGGTGGCATCACCAGCTCGAAGCCGTAGGTGCGGGCAACGTCCAACCAGACGCGGCGCAACTCTTCCAGCCGACGGGCCTGAGAAGGCAAGACATCGGCAATGTGCTCTGGCAACAGCCAAGCAGACGACATAGAAAACCGTGAGGGGATTAAAACGAAGATTCTACCGGCTCATGGCGGCAGAAACACACCCGAAACGTTTGTCCGGGTGGATTTGCAAGCCGCGGTCCGAATCAAGTCGGGCGGCGGCTTGGCTCAGCTGCTCTGCAACAGCCAGAGCAACACCAGGCCAGCCACCATGCTGGCCAGCCCGACCGCTCGGATCTGGTGGTCCTGCAGGCCCAGGATCTGCTCGAACATGCGCCGCCAGCCACCCGGGTTGATGGCCGGCATCAGGCCTTCCAGCACCAGCAGCAAGGCCAGTGCGAGCCACAGCGCATCAGACATGCGTGCAGGGCCTGATCACTTCTTGCCAGCAGGGGCTGCGGCCGAACCACTGCCGCGCATGGTCTTGAAAAAGTCGCTGCTGGGGTCCAACACCATCACGTCCGACTTGCTGCGGAATGTGGCACGGTAGGCTTCCAGGCTGCGGTAGAACTGGGCGAATTGGGGGTCGCGACCGAACGATTCAGCGTACAGGGCAGAGGCCTTGGCATCGCCCTCACCCTTGATTTTCTGGGCATCACGGTAGGCTTCGGCCACGATGATTTCACGCTGGCGGTCGGCATCGGCACGGATCTTTTCGCTGTCGGCACCGCCGGTGGAGCGCAACTCGTTGGCCACGCGCTTGCGCTCGGACTCCATGCGGCGATAGACCGACTCGGTGATGTTGGCGGAGAAGTCCACGCGCTTGATGCGCACGTCCACCACCTCGATGCCGAAGGACTGGGCGTCATCCGACAAGCGCTTGATCACGCCCTGCACCACCTTCTCACGCTCGGCCGACAGCATCGCGGCCACGGTGCGCTTGGTGACTTCCTCGTTGACCGCCGCCTGCACGATGGGCGAAAGCTTATTTTCGAGGTTGCGCGTGTCCACGCCGCTGTTGCGGATGAACTGCTTGGGGTCGCTCACGCGCCATTTGACCAGCCAGTCGATGACCAGGCTCTTCTTCTCGGCGGTGAAGATGGGGCGCGACTCAGGGCTGTCCAGTGTCTGGATGCGGCGGTCCAGGAAGACCACGTTCTGCAGCGGTGCGGGCAGCTTGAATTTCAGGCCAGGCTCGTTGATGACTTCCTTGATCTCGCCCAGCGCGTACACGACAGCGAACTGGCGCTGATCGACGACGAACAGGGTGGACGAAGCCAGGATGAAGGCCAGCAAGACGCCGACCAGGATGGTGCCAATGCGGTTCATGTGTCAGGTCCTTCAGCGGGCGTCGCGGTCACGGGTGCGCAGGC
>Ga0209107_10000653_pt1 | contig 20026 bp, 23 predicted proteins | sample LakErihyJuly2011_2_FD_187460 | JGI IMG/M metagenome (GOLD analysis project Ga0209107, IMG submission 187460) | Freshwater microbial communities from dead zone in Lake Erie, Canada - CCB hypolimnion July 2011 (SPAdes) (version 2) | ecosystem: Environmental > Aquatic > Freshwater > Lentic >...
GGTGTGGATGGGTGGGTGAGCATGGGGGTGGAGTGCGTCAGTGGGTGGGTGGGAGTGGTTTGAATGCGTATGTGAATGTGGGTGGGTGGAAAAATATTTTTTTCTTCAAAAGATGTTATCCGCCTGCACCCACTCAAAAAAAAACATAGTTCAATTATTTTTTTTATGAATTAACCGGTACAGCCATTTTTTTATCTCTTGCTCGATGATTTTTTTAATACACCAATTTATATTAATCCGTAAGAGACTAGTTTTTTCTGTTGTTTTAGACATTTTCCGATATGTCCACCTACACCCCCCGGTTCCATTCCAACGAGACGGTGAACTTTAAGTCTACCTCACAAGTTCTCGAGTGCAATAAATTTGAACAACGCCTCTTTTCTTCACCCTCGGATAGGCACTGTTATACCGCTAAATTTTTTTCAAACCCTATCAGGTAAACAAAAATTATTTCGCTCTGGGATCCCCTCCCCCCTGCAGATTTTTTTATTTAATCCTATAATTTTTTGCACAGCCCAGGAAGACTGCCCGGTCCTGTCAAAGACCTTTACAGATATGTGAGGTGGGAAATTAGAGAAAAAATTTATGTCATTTTTTCTTTGGCCTATTTTTAAATATAAACTCATTCTCTCTTTATTTTTAGAACTAACAATTATAACATGTTATCCTCTTCCACCGGCCTTGTAGGTTAGTTCTTCTATTTTCGATATCATTATGTTCATGCCCGATAATAATAAAATCAATCACAGCACGGATTGATTCTTTTCTTGTTCTTTTTTAGCTTTGACTCACAGATATGGGCGTGACGGGCGTGATAGTAAAAAATTTGAGGATAAATCATTGCTATTTGATTTTAATTTTCTACAAGCCATAGTTAACCAGCAGTTTGTTAACGACTACATGACAGCTCTCAACTCATTTGTTCTCCTACTGAATGAGAATACAAAACCAGGTGAATAAAACATACGTTGCACCCTCTTTTCTATCCTTTTCAAAAAAAGTTCTATTTTTCTAGGGGTTTTCACCTTTTTTTTTAAGGCTACGCGCATCAAAGCACCATTTCTGATGTCAAATCCGCTCATGTTTGTACGATAGATACAACAGACCGAGCCATTAAAATAGCCTTAACATTTGAGGTAATTTTTTTTTCTTTCGAGACCTCCTGAAAAAACGTTGTGCTTGTCAACCTATCACCGTCTAACCTTTTATTATATTTTTTTTACAGCATTATAATTCAAGTGAGTTGGGATTTGGATTCCCTGCTAGGAACACAAAAAATCCTGTCGTTAGGTAAGGGGTGGCATATTATTTTTTTTACAGCATGCTGTTTGCTTTCTTGCCAATGCGAGTTTTGAACGTTTTTACTCTGACACACCCTCTTTTATTGGCAGCGAAAGTGATGTGGCCCTCGTCATCAAATATAAATTTCACGATTCTGATGAAGAGGATGCTCAAAACTGGATAGATCCTAAGAATAGCAAGAAAAGAAAAGCAACGGATGCCAAAACCACTAATGTCATCGAGTATAGCGCTATAAAGTTACCCGCCTTGATGTTCGGTCAGTACTTGGATCAAGACGGTCCAGGCTTTGTTGATGACTGTACCAGGTTAGCAAAGAAAAAAAAATACATTTGAACTATGTTTTTTATTGATTGGGCGAAACAAATTCCGCCCCCTCCCCCGACATCATTTTTTCAAAAAACTATTGTTTAGCCTCGCGACCGATTCAACTCAGCTCCAGCTCACCCCTCCACAGAGTTAACCATGCAACGCCAACTCTCCGAAATAGTACCTTTATCAAATCTCATTTTTGTGATAGGTATTATTTATACATCATCATTTTTTTAACATAAAGCAATAAAATTCTGAAAAAATATCCTCCTTGGTTTTTTTCCTCATTTTTTTAGCCGAATCTGGCAGTGGTAAATCTTCCTTTATCCGTTTACTAACAAAACATTTAAAAACAGGTGAATATATATATAGTCGGGGAAAGAGGGGGGGGGGAGTTTTTTTCTCATCTAAACCCAACACCAGATCACAATTTCTTTTACCTTTTTTACAGATATTTCAGTTTACATTCAAACTCAAGAACAGAGTGACTTTGCGGACTTGCCAACTGTTCAATTTTTGAACAGTGATTTTGCCGTTCGGGAAGATCACTTTAAAGAACTGCCCAATCATTCCTTTGTGGTCTTGGATGATTTTTCTTTTCAATCAAACTCTTCAAAAACGACCGCCAAAGCGGACTTTCTTCGCGTGATCAACTACTACCTGCGCCATCACGACATTAAACTCTGTATCATCATACATAACCTGTTCAACAATTATTTATTCACCGAGATATTGTTGGCGCCGCATATCTTCTTGGCCTATACCAACCTGGGCTATTACGTTATCAGGTAAAAAAAACACATTCTTTTCTCTGTTGCTCTTTATAGTATTATCACCGAGCGGCGCTGTTCAATGTCCTTTTTTAACTTTTCTTATTTTTCTTATTTTTTAGAAAGCTGCAAGACCGACTCGGCGGAAAAGAAATACTTTCTTTCTATCAGGAAGCTCCGAAACATAACTTTAACTTTTGTTACATTAATTGCAAAAAAAACTACCTGATCAATCAAGTTGATCATATGTTCAACGGAGAAAAAGTGACAATGTTTTCAAATGGAGAAAAATTTATTATTCACAAAGAAAATGAGCCCTGTGGTCTGGCTGCCGACGGTGCTATTTCTGAATCAGATTCTCCCCATAAAAATGTCATGGAGTTCATAAAGGAAACCTATCCGAAGCAGAAATATTTGCCTCTGGCCTTTGCCATCATTGAAAAACATCATCTGTTTGATGACAATTTGTTCTGTGTACCCTTTCCCAGCATCCATATCGCGGATATATGCTCTTTTTTTCTCAATCGATTCGGTAAAAATGACAATACGGCGGACCCTCGGTACATAAAATTTTGTAAATTTTTACAAAAAAAAGGCATACGACTTCCTAAAATATGTCTTAAAAATCCTGTAGCCCAAAAATACCTCTGTTGACACACGAACGTTTTTCAGAAATTAATATATTAAATATGACCACTCCAAACACTGACAAGTTTCTGATTCAATGCTCTTCCAAGGTGCGTTTTTTCCCGTTTACTATCTTGGGACCGGAATTTTTAACCTCAACTATCTCCTCTCCTACCCCCCTGTTCAGGACAGTGTTTTCCTATGCCAGCTCCCTCAGCAGTTTAGAGAGGTTGAGTGCAACGAGTCCGATTTGAAATTGAGCTATCTGGACTCCAATATTTCAAGTCCCCTTTTCAGTAAGCTATTTTATACAAAAAAACGGCTGTTTTCCCTTCGTTTTTGTAAGAGTGTGAACACTTTTTTGAAGTTATCCTTTTTTAACTTCCCCCCAGGTCCTATGAGTTTACAGTTTACACCAACAGCCTTTGTAGGTGGGGACGGCGAGGTGGATTTTTTAAAAAGTTTTTATATGAAAAAAATCAAGCTATAATTAATTCATTTTTTCTCTTGTTTTTTTCTTTCAAGACCTTATCGCCCTCAGAAATTTAGCGCCGGCAGTGAAAGCCCCTTTCACAGCTATAAACAAACTCTATTCCAATGCAATAATGGCAACCCAGCAGAATAGACCCTTTGCGGCCATCAGCAAACTCCCATCCTCAAAACTCGCTGTGGATTTAATTTTACTACCTAATCAAATTCTGGTCTTGCCGGCTGAATTACAAGAGTGCATTAGCTGGGTAAACGATCCTTGGCTAGACGACTATGACACTGGAGAAATAAGGTATTTTTTACATTATTCACTCTTTATTTTTTCATCCCCCCCGGTCTCCTCTCCCCTCACTCACTTTTTCATCTCTCACAGAAACCTCCTAGACCTGTATGCTGCAGTGGAAGAGGATGAGCAGCTGACTGTAAAACTCATTACTAATGACGCGGCAAAAGTAAAAAAAAAATACAATAATGAATACCCCCCCCTCTTTCTCCAGAAAAAAATAATAATAATAAACGTATTCGCGTACACTTTTAGTCAACCGACTTTAACGAGACTCTTGATGCCTTCTCGGACAGTGACCATCTGTTGAAAGAGCACTCGTTCATTTACAGTCATGAATGCGGTAAGTATGAGAAGGGGGGGTTAATTTGTTTAAACAGGGAGGAAAAGGGGTCACAACATCATTCTTTTCAGTCGGGATAGGCTGGACCTTTGAAAGAAGAAATTGGTTCAACGATAATCCAACCGACTTTACACTGGACTCCTGCACGGTCCGTTTGACAATTGACATGGTCAAGCCGGAACGGCTGTTTACAATGAATGAAGCCGGTTCGTTGCAAGCAACTAGGCGGTTGAATAATTTTTTGAACCTTGCCATTATCACTGAACCGGTTCAAGCTTGGCAAGCTATGCAGCTTGATCCATTGCCCTCTTCTCCAATTTTCAACTTATTTTCAGATCACTTTTCAAAGGTAAAAAAAATCCCTTCTTAAGAAAAAAATAACACGCCACGGGTTGGTAAACACTTTTTTCTCAAAAACTGAACATTTTATATTTTTTTCAGAACACGGAATATTCAGAGCATTTGAGAAAAGAAGTGCTTTCAATGTACACATCGTCTTGGATTGGCCAATATTACGGCTATGTCGGCAGTGTTCACGATGAACACGTTGTTGTTTTTGCCGGTCGGACAGGGAAAAAAGTTAATATCATTGAAAATAACACCCGATTTTATGTTAATGTACTGTTTCCTGATTCAAACGTCCAAACTTACTTTTTTCCTCCCTCCACTTGGCAGAGAATAGGTCCTTCCCTGCAGCAAGACCTGCTCGTATTTCGGACTGATACGTTGTCCGCTATGAACCACGGTATGATAACTGATGGTTATCCCTATTCAAAATCCCCTTTTTATACGGCACCCTTTTTTTTAACTTTTAAAACGGATCACTCCGTTGTTTCAAACTTTCTATCTTTTAATGATTTTCTTATTCCAAATTCCTACGGCCGATTTTTAAATATGTTAAACTTTGATGAGGATAGGGATAAATTTATTTCTGCATTTGAATGGGATATACATCTACCCTACCAAAAAACACCTTCCCTACCCGGCTTTTTGGAATTTAAAATAGTTGATGCGAATCTGAAACAAGTAAATTTTTTGGATTCAAGCCGGCTCTACATCTGTATAGAAGTTTTGAAAAAAAAATAAGGTTACAAAAAAGAACCCCTCTTTGTTACCTTTACGTCCCATCCGACTTTCAGATACAATGCCCCCCTACTTAGGACTGAATTACGGTTCCGAGGAAGAGGTGGCACTTGAAAAAAATCTAGACAATGTGTATACAGATGGGAAATTTCGTCTGGCGTTGCCAGAGAGAATCGGTCTGGTGTATATGCCCAACATATCCTGGACAAGGGTAAGACCAAAACAGATACACTCTCCCATTCGATTTTCTACAAAAACGTACTCTCTCCACGCCCCTGATGATATAAAAATTCCTTTCAGACCGAAAGTTCAAGAAATTACCGATTCTACAGACTGTTCCTGGACACGGGCAGCATGGGTTCTACCTTCATCACTAATAACGATCACACCACTCTCAACATGAAACTTCCCGAAGAGCTAATTCGTAAAATTGTATCATATCTCTCCATGCAAGATATACTCCATTTATGTATTTCAAAAATGTTCCTGCCCTGCTTTGTAAACTCACCCTGGTTTTTTACATCATTGGCCACCTATTTTAACCACTTGCTTGCTTACACCTATTCTCAATCTCAAAATCTGTTCCTGCTATGCGCAGTGTATCCAGCCGTAGTGAACGATCGATTTTATATCGCAGTTGATCACCAAAAGTTACCCTATTTTAAAAAATTGTTCCTTGGGGAATCTACCATTTTCAGCCTTGTCCATATGCTGCCTGTTTTAAGGGTTTGGTCCGCTCTTTTTCGACCTTACAAAAAATGTAAAAAGGGTCGCCGTTCCGATCTTAAGCCGATTCGCTCCTTTCCAACGTGTCACCCTTTGTGTCCATGTCATCGATATAGACATGCGCCTTTCCATGCGGGTATTCTTCGTGTATCCGGGTCTTGGATCAAGAACCCCCCCCATCTTCCCCCCGGCTAACACACCCAGAAAAAAGTGAGTCGGTTGCATATAGATATTAAAGAAGAGCAGAAAAATTCACCCCTCCCCTAACTTTTCCTTCATCTATGTTACAGAGTTCAAAAAAAACTGACACCATGTTCTGGGAGATGTTTTGTTTCGGAGGCGTCACCCCCGGTATGTTTTATGTTATTGCCTCATATTTTCAGTTCATCCCATTTTCTTTGTGTTCTACACATCATTTGTTTTCGGTTTTTCAGCCTTGTTGATCTGGGGAGTACCCATCCTGTATGCAAATAGACCCACCACCTCAAAAAGACTCCGCAATCTTCTTCGTAACACTGGTACACAACATTATATCACCTTTTCTTTTTTTAACCCCTCCCACATTGTTACAAGAATAGGCTCCCGAAAAACTTGTATGCGTTTTTCAGGATTGTGTTCTGCATACAAGCATCTCATTCGACTTTTGGTTGACAACAACATACCAATGGTGCTACATGTAAATCCAGACTTTGGCGGAGAAATTATGATCTATGTTACCCGACGAGTGCAAGTTAACATATTAGACGCCATTATAGAACAGAAACCGCGATTCGAGAATATAAAATGTAAGGGTGAGGGTGGTTGGCAGCCGGTGGGTCGTCGTGCCCAGGGTCAATTCGTAGTTCATATGTATGTTTGTCGGTGCAGCGGCCCTACTTGTTTCTCCATTGCGGTTTTAAAAGATCCTGCCCCCCGCCCGCTAGAACTGGTTAACACGAATCAAAAATATCCCATCTATTTTGGCCTTAAAAATAAAACCATGAAAAAATATACTGGAAAAAACCTTCAAAGGGTATTCGCCACTTATGTGCTGTAAGAAAAAAAAGTCTTTTTTATTTTCCAGCATAACGAATATATATATGTATATGTATATGTATATGTATATGTATATGTATATGTATATGTATATGTATATGTTTTTTCAGGGTTGTGCTCCGGAAACAAGCGTCTCATTCGCCTTTTATTTGTGAACAACATACCTATGGTGCTACACATAGATCGGGATCGCGCAGAAATTATGATATACGTAAGCGAACAAGTGCGACTTAACATATTAAATCCCATTATGACAGAAAAACCTTTATTCAATAATCATGTCGTTTGTGATGGAAGTATAGTGATGGCAAAAAGATATCATAAACAGTTTAATCTTTTTTCCTATAAATGTGTACGTTCCGATACGCGTTTCTCTGTGGCCGTATTATTAGAGCCTGCGTCCTGTCCGCCAGAAATGGTTGACACAAGTGAAGAACATCCAATCTATTTTGGTATTAAAAACAGAACCATAAAAACATATACCAGAGACACCCTTCAAAAAGATTTCGCTGCTTATTTGCTGTAATCACGTTTTTCAGATATCGAAAACAAATAAATTCTTTTCTACAATATAACAATGAATCCGAACGATGACAGATCCTCTGACTCGGAACATTTTCAGGAAAAAAATTTTCTTCTTTTTTGAACGATGAATTACAATGTTTTTTTCTTCTTCTTTTTTGAACGATGAATTACAATGTTTTTTTAAAATAAATAAAAAACTAAAAACTACTAGTTGCTTTGCGATCAACCTTTTCCGCCCCTGCTCATTTCAGCCAAAAAGCTTTTCTCAACCGTAACTACAATGTACATGTCATGTATATACACTAAGTTCCTAAGCAGCAAGATATTTGGGGATCAGCATGCATGGTATGTATGCGGATCTAAATATTAAATTTCCCTAGGCCTTTTTTGGTGAAAAAAGTTTTTTCCTAATAGGCAACCATGGGATCGAAAACGTCAGAGTCCCTGAACAAATGCGATGATAGCTCATATACTACACCGCTAGAGGATGACAATCATAACAATGGAGACGGAGAAGGATACGGCCAACACTATACATACAGTTTTGATGACCCTCTGGTTCGAGAATGCGCCTCTGTACAAAATGATAACTACAATAAAATTATTGTTCGGTTTCCTCTTAAACCAGATCCTACACGCGACTTTAAACCCATGCATCATGTTCAACTCTACCTTAACAAGCAGTTAATATTTCACTCTAACTGGTTACCCATTTCAACCCCACAAGATCATGCTAAAGTCAAAGCCATGTTTCAACAAATCTGGCATGAGTACTCAATTCTTACACAGTACCCATATCAACCTTCACCTTCGTTTTTACCCTTCATACACCATGAACGTGTTACTTTTTTCAATGAGACCGACTATTATCTGTCCTGTGCCGAAAACAATGCCGTAACCTCGGTGGAACTTGAAACTAAAACGAGCAATTACCTCGCGCCACCTGATACTGTGCCTATTCATGTACAATTTTATATTGGCCCTTATTTGGTTTTGTGCTCTGAAAGCCAACTGAAAAATTTAAATGCTAATACTCTACATTTTGTTATGTCGTTTATTTTAAACAAGTTTATGAATTAGTTTTTTATACCGATGACTCTTTTTTTGTTTTTTTTTACAGACAGCGCTGAAAAATGGACCGAATTCATGATTACACCCACTATCTGCAGCAGTGCGTCTCCATAACGGAAACTATTCAACTGCATTTAGGTGAGCCAACAAAAATATGTCCCCCCCCGCGCGTTATGTACCTAAAAACCAAAATTTACATTCTTGTTGTTCTTTTTAGGAACCTGTACCCGATGCCAAGATCCGTTCAAGCACCAGCTGGCAAAATTATACTTGGAATTCATAAGTACCCAGTTGATACCAAAACTGGCCAAAAAAACTATCGAGTATGCAGAATGGTGGATTTTCAAGCCTGATTCAACTCTGGCTCAGTTCATCCAAGAGAACCAATTGACTTTAAATCTCTACTTCAGACCCATCGAATTAAGAAATCTCATTGAACACGTTGCAAGTAAAGAGGACCTGTACGAACGTGGAAACTATGATGTCATAGCTTTACCAGAAAAGTTAAAACTATGCTTTAACACGGACGATAACACGATCTATCTACCGGACCTTTACAAATACTGTTTACCCCATGTTAATGTGGTAGATGAGTCCAAAAGTTTTATTGTAAAAAACGAACTCATTAAGAGTGAACTCTACGTGGATTCTCCTCTCGACATAATATACACGGACCCCTCTTCAAAATTTTGGATCCCCCGCCAGTTAATACACCCATACACTTCTGATGATAATCAGCTTATTTTCACCTGGAAGGAACTTTGTGCCAAATTTCTAAAATTGATCACCAATCCCCATAGTTCCATTCGCCAAAATGAAAACAACATATTTTTTATCAATGATGACTCACCCCTTGCCAAACGATGTTGTTTTAAGCGGTTTCACCGAAACCAAATCCCAGACATTTTGAAAAAGACAACCAAGTTCTTGGGTAAATCCAATACTGTCCTGTCCATTTGCTCTGACCTAAAGTTCCCTCATATCGGACCCAATGAACCCGTTGTATACTGGATAGAAGACCTAATTATGAAAAGTAACCACTTGACCCCTTATTCACCGTCCAATGTTTATCTCTAAGTTGTAAAAGAAAAAATCAAAATATTCCTTTGGATATCGTTTTCTATTTACTTTCAGAATATAAAAAAATGAACTTTGGTGCAATGAGTTCCTCCTTCTCACTGTCAAACTACCCTGCCATCAAAGACAATGATCCAATTGTGGTAACCACCTCGCAAGAAATAAATATCCCTTCAAATCAGCCTGTCCAAATTTACATGGGATTAATCCTAACAGGTTTGCCAAAGAATCACATTGTCAAAATATACAACCCTCATCATCGAAAAAACGTAACCATGATCACACAGTTTTGGTTACCATCCAGCAATGAATTATCGCTCACCCTTATTTCCAAAAACCCGTTACATATAAAAATTGGAGAGCACCTATGCCATCTTCAAGCTATACCGATCCGGATGTTTTTACCAGGTAACCTCCCCACCCCATGATTTAGATAATTGTCATAAACACAATGAAAAATGATATTTTCTTCCGATATTGCAGAATTACCGTCAGGCGCGACACCAAAAAAAATGATGTACTATGGTATGGGCATCACCTTTTTTTTTATAATAAAAAACACCTCATATTACATTTTTATATATTATTATACAACTCTCTCATTTCACTCCCTCCCCCCCACCCACCCACCTCAGGATTAGATGAGAAGTACTCTCCTGTTACGGCCATCAACGATGATGATGATGAGGAGCTACTGTGATTTTTTTACAGAACCTTATTCAGTGCTCTAGCCGCTTAAAAAAATGAGCATTTGCATTGAGAATATTCCCCGTTTCATCAACCAATGGGGTGTCCAACTGCAACCTCATCCAGACTACCAGCCCCATTTTGAAATCCCCTTCATAGGTAAAAAAAACTTTTTATTTTGAAATTAAAATTTCATTTTGCGTAAGTTTTTTTTCTTTTTTTAAATTTAGATCTGCTGCTGCAACATATCTGGTCCAACCACCGACAAGCTTGTCCTCCTCACCTTCAAGACTATCAAGCCCTGATAGAACTCGTAAAATTGACCCCAAGACAATGGAATCCGACGGTGAAAGTACCTGACATGCTTAAATACTTAACGTGGACCCTGGGTCTTTCCATTAATCTTATCGGATTTAAATTTAACACAGCCCGCTATAATACAACTTTTCAATGCCAACATACACGCGCGTGTTTTCTCCCCTATTACAAATTTCAAAATACATACGCCCGATTTAATAAGGAATCTGGCGAGAATTTTTTTCAAATCAACATTTTAGAAATAAAAACAGAATACTTCGCCGTGTCCTCAACGTCGTGCAGACCAATCCTTATAAACCAACGGGCAAACTTTGATTTTCATTACGAATCAGAACCCGTAACTCTGCACGACATCAACGCTATTCTACAAAATAAACCGATGGCGTCAAAATCATTTTCAATCACCCTTTATTCCACTAGTTCATTTGTAAGAATGAATCACACCAACATCATCACTAGAAGTGTTGTAGGGCACTTACCACCGAGCAGTTCCGAAAATAAATGTGATGGCTTACACCTTTTTTTAACACCCCACCTTCATGACTCAACTTTTGATGTGCATCAATTAGCATTAACATCCAAAAATATTGAGTTTAATCCGAAAAATGTGTACTCCAACACACACATAACCGAAGGAAAATATAATTTCAAAAAAACCCCATCCGACTCTAACAAAACAATGCTCAACCAAGACCATTGTATCTGTGAGCATCCAGATACCATAAGATATTATGCGCCCAACAAAAACACCTTCAAACCGTTAGGCGAGTCTCAACTATTTATACCGTCATACGCAAAAGCGAAAACTTATATAACTGTTCATTAAAAATCTTTCTTTTTTCAGCTCTTAGAGCCAACCAGAAAAATTTCCTCCAGGAGAACCTAGGTGCGCTTTTTATTCCCCCTCCCTGTACCTTTTTTTAAAGGATGCATCATGTCTGTTTTTTCTCTTACAGAAGCATGCGGGCTTTTAAGCGAAGAGCTTAAAGCAAAATTGAAAATATGCAGCGAAATCTCATTTTTAAGGTAAGTTCCCACAATGACCTAACTACTCATGATCACATTTCCCCACACAAAAAATTTGTTTATACCTCACCCATTTTTTCTTTTTCTAGCTATGACACAGAAGCCCTCAACAAATCCTGCAACGAACTGTACTCCGATATTGAATTTGAAAATAGGTTTCAACATACTCAGCACAAAAAAATAAACACCGGAATTCAACAGCTATACATTATAGGACTTTATGACGCGTTACCTGTTCAAGAACTGCTAGATATTTTCAGTACCTATCTGCCACCCCCTCTGTTTCTTACACTAAAACGCTATGTGACTCCTAACGAACCAGACCGCCGCCGCGACCGCCCTATTACAATACATTGGCCAAGGTTCCGAAGCGCGATCGACCGACTAAATGATGGGTCCAAACAAAATATAAACCGAGACCTCATAACACTGCTTAGCACACATACACCTTCAGAGAAACATGTCAAAACATTCCACATTTTTAAAAACCAAAAAACAAACCAATCCACGGAACCCAACCAAACCAATACCACCCAAATGATTTCAAATTTCCTCGCCTCTATTTACCAGCGGAACATTCTCGCCTCTTTAATAAAATACACTTTTCTTCACACCTTATTGAAAACCCTCGATACATCCGCCGTCTTGACCCAGAGGAGAGGAATATTTTTTATGATACATCAGCGCTTGCAAGAGATTATATTTGAATGTGCGCTTACCTCTTTCAATGGGTCCAACTACGATAACTACCTGTTGTGCAACAGTCTAATTTTAATTCAAAGCCGGTTAAAGGAAAAAATTTTCCTATTCAAAAAAGGAGCCTCAATTTCTTCAATACTTTGCGTAAACAGAACCAATTTTAACTGTCGAAAAGCAGAAAAAGAAGAAGAAGAAGAAGAAGAAGAAAAAAAAGAAAAAAATCGAAACAAAAAAGAAAAACGTCCACAACCGTCTCGAAAGGATCCTAAAAGAGAAAACAAAGAAAAAACAAAACGAAAAATTAACAACAACAAATGGACAATGAAATTGTATATCAAGGACATAAGAAATCTAGTTGCTGCTAATATGACTTTGGACCGGATAGGTAAACTCTTTAACCTGCCTGTATCCAAACTTGTTTTCCCATACAATCAAGCTACGTCCATACGAAAAATTAAAAATATCTCCTCGATGCAACCCAACAATGACCTATTTTGGAAAGATAGCTTTTTTGGCAAAACACCTTCCCTAGAATCCCGCATAGAAGCGGAATCTATTTTTAAAGAAAAAAAATTTGAAAACCTGTACGATTTTGGCACATACTATCTAATTCAAGACTGTGCTCTGCTACATTCAATACTGCTAACTTTGTTCAAGTCATTCCTTGAACAAGACCCGTCCGTTAACATTTTTTTGCGAAGAAACTATTCTCAATCTAGTTTATCATATCAGCAATTTTTTATCATCGAACCTTCGAAACAAATAGAAAAACAATTGGCTCCCAGAGTCATAAATAATTCCGTTTACAATTACATGATTAAATCCGCTGTTACTGGAGGACTCTGCACCAGTTTTGTGCACGGAAAAATGAACGAATCTATAACAATCAATGAACATTTCAACTACTTGAAGAAACCAAAACTGAATACCGTCTCGTGGCCTAATTTCTTACATTGCGGAAAATGGGAAAAACAATTTAATGAAAAGCCTAGTGGAATCACAACCCTTGACATTCGATCTCTTTATCCCAGTGCCGCTGTCAAAAAGATACCAGTAGGCACCCCTTTGTTTTATTCGAGATTCACTTTGGACGACCATGACAAACTTTTTTTCACGGACCCTTTTGTTAGGTCCCTTAAATTGAACAAATACTGTACCAACGTCAATCAGGCCGGGAATCATCAAACTGACCGGTTCCAACTACTCAATTTGCCTCCACGGTTCCAAACGGAATTTTCCGCCCTGGCACATTATCTCCATCCTTTTCAGACTGATCCAAACATACGCATTTTAAGATTTCAATCGGCATTTACCGCCTTGGGTCAACTCACTTTCAGCACTTTTCCTATTGACGGATTTTTATCCTACAAAGAACTCACGTCTGAAACTATTCATATAAAGTTAATCCAATACCAATCGCTCTTTTTCCATGGGCATGCTTCAAACTGCCCAGTCCCGAATAATGAAAAAGAATCTGAATCATCGAAAAAAACTCAACTTGTGACCCATGAAATCAAACAACTATGTAGCCATTATAGAAATCATTTTAAAAACCATTTGCACCGGAACACAACCATTGAATACGTGGAGATTTCCGACTGCGACTTCCCGGATCACCATTTGCCACACAATACCAAGTACCTTATGTCCTATAACAAATCCTATACTTACCAGTCATTTTTGAGAAATATTTTTAACAAAAAACTAACCGGATTAGTTGTGGTAAAAAATTTAAAAATCAAAAAAACAAACCAAAACCCCATATTTGGATTTATTATTCAAAAAATTGAATACGGAATTAAAAATCTGTCCCCGTACACCCAGGAACAAGTCACTCGTTTTGAAACAGCCACCCGGGTTCTGAGTGTACATGAAAACAAGTCTTTTATGGTAATGAGCACGGAATATTTCAATTTCTTGCATAACACGTTCGGCTTTGAAGAAACTCCGGATATTTATCATGCCCTGTTTTTCCAACTGGATGACTACCTGAGGTCAAGTATTGAAAACAAACTCATGCTTAGAAAAGAACTCAAAAACCTTATTAAACAGGAAAAAAATCCTGAAACTCGACAAAACTATGAAGTAAAAGCGGAACTCATTAAATTAATGCTGAACTCTTGTTACGGCTACACTCTTTGTAATATTTCATCCCAGAAATTCAAACAGTTTGAAAACAGGCGCACAAAACCATCGTCAACTAATGGGTCCATTCGATCGTGTTTACAGTTGGAAAAAAACGTTTTCCTAATCGAAAAAACAAAAAAACACGAGGAATCGTTTCCCACCCTGTTAGGCCATGTCGGATGCTACATTCTATTCAATAGCAAAGTTATACTTTTGAAAAGGCTTTATTTCCTTCTCAAATTTTTAAATCCAAAACTAGCCCAACTTCTGTATATGGATACTGACAGTGCTCATTTTTTGGTAAAGCATAAAGCTCTTGAGGAAAACGTGAGTCCGGGCTTAAAGTACTTTTTCAAAAGACAATTCGATAAGCACTTTGAGACCGGAAACAAAATGTCAGGCATATGGGTCGAAGAAGGATTCTATGAATGCGGAGAATATCTGGCCGAAAAATGCTATAGACTGTACAACAAAACTAGTGATATTTATTTGACTCACATGAAAGGACTTAATAGCTCTTTTCAAAAAGAATACCACACACACGGCATTGATCCCCGAAAGACCCCTTTCCTGGCTTACAATCAATTTTTTAAATCCCCCGATTTCCTCATTTTTAAAACCCACATGTGCAAAAATATTTTTTCCAACTATGTACCAAATAAACGTTATTTTGTTTCTGCCACCGGTAGCCTCCCATTGAAATTCTCATAATTGTAAAAAACTATTTGTATTTTTCAGAGTTACACAAATCAATAATGGCCTCTCGCGCTTTGGACAGCATTCAAGACAACACTCATTTGCCGGAAGTTCAACGGTTCACCCAAAAATATATCTTAAAACGAACGCTTCACCGTGGAAAATTTAATGCCCAGGCTTGTGGATACGACAAGAACACTCGCAAAAAAGTTATTATTAAAGCGGTCTATAACACGGAACCTTGTCCATTTAAAGAGGCTTTCATCCTGAAGAAATTGCGTGCCGTTCCGGGTGTGGTAACCTATCTCGATCACTATGCCATAAAATGTGATACTCATCTCCTTGTCATGGAATATTTTGGTCAAATGAACCTGGCATTTTTTTTATCTACAAACGGAGCTGTTTCTGAAACAATAGCCCACCTGCTCTTTCGGCAATTGTTTAATACCGTCCATAGCTGTTTTCAAAAAGGCATTTTGCATAAAAAACTTACGGTTAACAACGTACTTATCGATGTTAGAACAAACCAAATAAAAATCGTCAATTTTAATTCCGCCACCCAATTTGATGCTGATGTATTTACATCACCATTACATCATAAAGTCGCTCCGCCAGAATATATCGAATCAAACATATACACCGCCGATGGTCTTTATGTTTGGGTTCTGGGCTTGATTCTGTATGAACTGATATTTAATACAAAACCTTTTAAAACCCCCCGTGATGTAACCGACACCCCTCTAACCATACCCCCTCATAAACAAGTCTTGTCTCTGGATATAATAGCATTGTTAAACTGGATGCTAGCGAAATTCGACCGAATTACTTTGCATCAAATCGGTCGTCATCCATGGATCTCGAAACAATGGCCTTGATCTCCTGATGCTTTTTTTACAGATAGAACTAGGTCTTGACAAAAAAATGGTTCCTGCCGACAACGTGTATCAACACTTGGAAAACCCGATTGTGGATGAAATTACTCCACCTCCAACACCCCCTTCCCCTCCAGCGCCGCCTGCCCCTCCCGCCCCGCTGTGGACTCGACAGGACTTTGAATTCCATATCGACATGATTCAAAACGATCTAACTACACTAGAGCAGCTTGTAACGGGCCCCAGCATTATTTATATCGAAGGCGTTCACCATCTTAGATCGAACACCGGTCAGAATTGGGAAGAAAAACTGAATCATCTTTTTTTTGAAGCGAAAATTCCATTTTTTTGGATCCTTGACTTTATTCCCGATGACGAAGATGATGATAATGATAATGATAATGATGATGATGAAAATGAAAAACCCGTAAATGACGAAAAAGCAAACGACCCCAATTCTTCCCATTCAACAAATGATGCGCCTCGCCGCGTGCGATTGTACCTTATCAATAATCATGTCAAAAACAAAGTCCTTTTCACTTTGAGAAACTATTTGAGAACAGAATACGACGAGATTGTATATCTGGAATAAAAAAAAATTAAATTTTCTTTCAGAATATTCTTTTTGGACCCCCCCAAAAAACATGCCGGTAAGAAGCGAGTCTGCCTCCGACATAAACGAAGAAGAGCATGAACACATCCCGGCAGAAATGATTGAAAACATTCAACATAAGTTGCTCATCAGATCCATAGAGCGCCGTCTGTTTACTATTGAACAGTGCTATTTCAATCCTCAAATACTTACTATTGAAGGATATGGTCGACTTAGAAATTTACCGGGTCAACAACACTGGAAATCTAAAATATTTACATTGTTTTCTGACGCATACTTACCCCACCACTGGATATTGGATATATGGAAAAGTAGACTAGCGGACGCGGATGAACGAGTGTACGTTCAACTGATAACATTTCAAGCTAAAATGTTTGTTAAAAGTGTCCTCACCCAGCACTTTTTGGACGAGTATGATGCCAATGTTAATGTGTATGACTAATCGTGTTTTCAGAACGAAAAACTCTTAAACATGAACCAAATTTCGATACCTCCTCTAAGCATACGACCAAAACCATCCGGAAATCGGGATATATGCGGACACGAAGAGTTTCAGCGGGAGTTTCAAATAAGAACACTAAGTTTTTCTACCACCCTCGACGTGTTCAAGCGCTCTCACCGTCAATATCAATTGACCTATGACAGACCTATCACAATTTTGGGCAACTCTGCTCAGACAATTGACTTACCGATTTTATTCCTTACCTCTCTCCCGGCTGTCTGTGTGGTTACGTGTGATCCTATCTTACACAGATATAATCTTTCGCATAATATTAATATTGTACCAACCAATGACACTTGGCCGCGTGTCACACTTTTTAATCATACTACAAAAACAATTACCGTAACTCCTTTTCACCTTACAGTGTGTTGCCAAATAGTGCTCTCTGGAAAGAACCAACGTACAAATGTTAGGTGAACATTTTTATTTCCAGACAAATAATGCAATATTTTATCCCCGCCGACAACATGGGATCACCACCCATCCCCCGAACTACTGTGCTCAACCAACTACCCGTCATTGGATATGAATGTCTCAACCCAACAGAAACAGCTCTTTTACCGCATAAAATAAACTTAATCGACACAGGATTAACAATTCAATTTCCCAATGCGCATGTTTTAAAAATAGAAATTTACTCTGCACTTTTTTCATCGCCCAAAGTAGTGAATAAGTACATTTTTCCCCATCAAAATAAAGACAACAGACTTATAATTCCATTAATTACAAATGTTTTCACAGTGCTGCCCAAAAATAGCCTTCTCTGTTTCTTGCGATTTATTCCCATTGCCGATGTGGTCACCCTCAAACATCAAAGTAATAATAATACTACAAAATTTTTTTTACAACAAACATCACCTATCCAGCTTTCCTAACTCATATTCATCTTTTTATCTTTTCCAAAGGACAATACCGAGCTGTTACTTTTGCCGATGAAGATGAAGATGAAGATGAAGATGAAGATGAAGATGAAGAAAGTCTAACAACAACATGCTGATTGTTTTCATATTTCAAAAAAATAGATCTCTTCTTCGCGCACCTAATTCCCTCCCCCCCACTATCATTGAATTTTGTCCATTAATTTTTTCCCCCTTTTTTTCAGACTCAAAAAATATACCTTTATATAAAAAATTATGGCGTCCGACTTATGCTGCAACAAATGTAACTACCGAACAAACAAGTGTTCAATCAACCTTTACAACCACCTGATTTCCGTTCATGGGTATGCATGCTCTGAATGCGATTTCACAGCTGTTTTTAAACGAGACCTTCGACGCCACATAATAACAATCCATCAAGAAAAAAAACTATCTTGCACCCAATGCAACGACTATACAGCTCCTGACCATAACACTCTCAGTTTGCATTTCAAAGAAAAACACAACAAAATCAATTACCAATGCCTGTACTGCGAATACCATACACGGTGGAGAACCAACCTTTACAAGCATGTTCAAAAAAACCATAAACTCATACATGATTAAACTATAATCGCTCTTCCTATTTTTTTCAGAATGGAATGGATGTAAAAGAACAGATACACCTTTGTCCCGTCTGCTCTCCAACAAACCCGGACCCCGTGATCCTGTTAGGTCGTTGACAACCCGCAAGAACCCTACATCCTCTTCTCTCAATTAATCAACAAAAATCATCATCATCATCATCATTCGAGTGAGAAAAAAAACTACCTACAAATTTGTTTGAAATTACTCTGCATAGTGTGAATCAGCCACCCTGAAGATTTATCCAGTGACTATCTCTGCTGCAATCAAAGTACTAGAGTTTTTAAAAAAATGGAACCCCAAAATGCAGAAGACATCCTAGCGGTTCCAACAAGTACACTTCCTGCTCACGGAACAACAACATGGAAATTTAAAACGAACGTAACATGTTCTACAATAGCATGCATTATTATAACTTTAGTAGTGATCGCAGTAATCATAGGACCGTTTTGGGCATCCATAATCATTTTAGACGAAACCGTAAAATTATACCTAACCATTAAGGAATCCAATAGTTTTGTACAAAAACTCTCCAGTTGTACAGCCGTCAAACACAATCAAAATTAAAAAAATCATGTACTTAAACATATCACCTTTGTATATACCACAAAAATGATAAATATAATATAAAAACTATTTTTTATGACTCCCTTTTTATTTTTTTATTTTTTTGGATAATTATTTTAGAAAATATAACAGTCGATAGAGGTTCATTTCTTTCCATCAAAAATTAAAACATGAATTGCATGTTCATTGTCACAGTCTAGTTTAAAAAAAGGGACCGGTCACGAGAATCGATATCAACACGGAAACCAGCTTTTTGAGAGTTTTCCCCTGGAGGAAAAAAGTTCACTTCGGTTTTGGTTTTCACGACCGTTCCAAATTGACCTCCATGTATACTACTCGTATGAAAAAAAACATAAGAGCTTGATAAAAAGGGTATAGATCACGAGTCAGGTGAGAGACAACGCCAAAAAAACGCTCTCGTGGACAAAAAAGAGAAAGCACATTTTTTTCTCCATTCCGACGGCTGGTATCATTCTTTCAACTTACTTCTATGTATACTACTCCTCTCTGAAAAAAGGTCGAGTTCTGATCCAATAAAAAAAAATCAGAACCTGTAGATCAAAACGAGCCGCATCTGAGAGAACGCGGAAAAAAAGGTCCCCCCCTTATGGGCCAAGGGGGAACCATGGGTGTCCCCCTGAGCCGAGGGAAAAAAAGTATAAAAAATTACTACAGTTTTCCCCCCTCCGCCAAAAACGTGCTATTTTTTTTGTCTACAACAATAATATAAGGCTCTGCCCAGCTAGCCTGTTAAATAAGGGTTTTTCTGTCACTCAA
>Ga0209107_10000654_pt1 | contig 20021 bp, 25 predicted proteins | sample LakErihyJuly2011_2_FD_187460 | JGI IMG/M metagenome (GOLD analysis project Ga0209107, IMG submission 187460) | Freshwater microbial communities from dead zone in Lake Erie, Canada - CCB hypolimnion July 2011 (SPAdes) (version 2) | ecosystem: Environmental > Aquatic > Freshwater > Lentic >...
CGCCAGAAGCAGAAGCACCTAAGCCAGGAGCAGAAGCACCTAAGCCAGGAGCAGAAGCACCTAAGCCAGGAGCAGAAGCACCTAAGCCAGGAGCAGAAACACCTCCAGCACCAGGCGCTGAAGCCCCAGCCGCAGAAGAAAAGCCAAAGGCAGGAAAAAACCCAATGTTTAAAGATCCTACTAAGTTTAAAGCAGAGTGGGACAAATATGTTGAAGGGCAGAATGCTAAAAATAAAGCCAATGGTATGGGCGACTTTAAATTAATTAGTGAGCCTAAACTATTAGCAGTACTTAAACAGATGTGGATGAGTTCTGGAGGTACCAAAGCAGAATCTAAGAAAAATAAAGCTACTCCCATAGTAGAAAATAAAAAGAAAAAATTGGCGGTGTTTAAATGAAAATAAGTCAACTCTCAAGGCCTACAGTAATAGAGGCTATGATAATTAATAAGTCTATGTTCTCTAAGAGAAAATTATATGAAGGACTACATGGCGAAAATTTACGTAGTGTTATGTTATGGGAAAGTGTTGGTAAAAAATTAATTGAAGCAGAGTTAACTCCGGATCAAATAACTCAAATTTTTCAAAACGCTGAACAAGGTGCCACCGACGCTGGCGGCAATCGCACAGGCCTAGGCCGAGCCAAAGATGCCACACAAGCAGTTAATAAAGCATGGGAAGATCTTAAAACTAAAATTCAAAGTAGCGGCCCCATTGAAAAGGTCGACTCGACATATGACAGTGCAATATCTAAAATTGAAGCAGGCCTAGGCGGCCCCGACAATGCAATTAGTAAAATTATCATGGGTTATAGGAAATTTGCTAAAGAACATCCTGTTGCACAAGGTTTTATATATGCGGTACTAATTGCGGCGGCAGGTATTACTGGCGCAGGCCTAGGCGGTGCCGCACTTCTTGCGCTGTTCAAACTAGTAGACAAATTGTTACAAGGTGAAAAGTTCTCCAGCGCGGCATACTCCGGAGTCAAGACTGGTGCAATGGCATACGGTGCAAGCCAACTTGGCGACTTAATCAAAGGAGGCAAAGCAAGCGCAGACGCCGCTACCAATGCCGCTACTGACACTGCCAATGCCGCTACCAATGCCGCTACTGACACTGCCAATGCCGCTACTGATGCACTTCAAAACTACGCAACAGATCCTAATTTAAGTCCTGTTGCACAGAAATTGGCCGCAGATTTAGCGTCGGGCAAAAATGTTAGTGGCACCATGGAGTTTTTACGTAAGTCAATCGCGGCCGCGGCAAAAAGAGCAGATGTGTTAGGTCCTACTGCTGATGGAACAGCTAATGCGGCAGAAGCAACTTTTGGAAGTTTACAAGGACTAATGAAGACGGCCATTGAAGCTGGCATTAAAGAATCAGTTGAATTATCTGAGTCTCAGATTACTAGAATATTTGTCATGGTTCAACGACGTCAGTTAAACGAAGGCCCATGGGATTCTATTAAAGCTGGCGCTGGCAAAGCGGCCGACTGGGCAAAGACTAAAGGTAAAAATTTAACTACGACAATCACAGCTGACAAGTTAAATTCATTATGGAAAAAAGCAGGTAGTCCAACAGATAGTAATGCAGTGGCGGATGTATTGCAACAAAATGGTGTTGCCCCTGACATAGTTACAAAAGTTTATGCTGATATGAAAATTGAAGCGCCTTCTGCTCCAACGGCCGCGGCCGCTGACAATAAAATAGAACCAACGTTGGATGCAGACGCACCCGCAGTCGCAACTCCTCCTGGTGCTGAACCTACTGCTGGCGCTGATGCGGCAAAACCAGGTGCTGAAACTCCTGCTGGCGCTGATGCGGCAAAACCAGGTGCTGAAACTCCTGCTGGCGCTGATGCGGCAAAACCAGGTGCTGAACCTACTGCTGGCGCTGATGCGGCAAAACCAGGTGCTGAACCTACTGCTGGCGCTGATGCGGCAAAAGCCGACGCCCCAGCGTCAACAGGATCAGTATTTGATAATTATAATCAATTACAAACACAATGGAATGAATTCTTAGATGATGACGGATCTGTTCCACCACAACTACGTGGGGTATTGCGTGATATTCTTTTAACTGCACTTAAAACAGTTGAAGGTAAACAGATTTTTGCCAATGCAGAAAATTATTTGTTAGAAGATAGATTAGACGAATTAGGCAACCGACCTAACGATTCTAGTGATCCGGGAACCGCCGGCGGTGTAGCAAACGCAGTTGGTAATTTAAAAGATAGACGTAAACAACGTGCCGACACATTAGCTAAAAATCAAGCACCTGCACCAGAAGCGCCAGCACCAACTCCTGCGCCAGGTCCAACTCCTGCACCAACTCCTGCACCAACTCCTGCGCCAACTCCTGCGCCAACTCCTGCGCCAACTCCTGCGCCAGGCCCAACTCCTGCACCAGGTCCAACTCCTGCACCAACTCCTGCGCCAGGTCCAACTCCAGCACCACCAAAGCCAGGAGCAGAAACACCTCCAGCACCAGGTGGCGCCCCAGCTGGCGGCGGTGACATGTGGGATCGAATAGTACAAGGATTTTATAAATCTGGCCGTATTACTACTAATCCGCGCGACAACGTAGCACAAAAAATAGGCAACTGGGCAAGTAAACAAAGTGCGGCCAGTGATGACGGTGTTACTATTGGATATGATAGCAAACCTGGTACCGGTGATAACTTAGACGGTGATAAAGGAAATACATATAACGGTGGCAATGGCGCCGGCGGCGGCGATACCCGCAGACAAGGATTTAACTTTGGCGGTAATGGCGGTGGTAATGGCGGTGGCAATGGCGGTGGTAATGGCGGTGGTAATGGCGGTGGTAATGGCGGTGGTAATGGCGGTGGTAATGGCGGTGGTAATGGCGGTGGTAATGCACCAGCACCAGAAGCACCTAAGCCAGGTGTTACACCAGTACCAGCACCAGAAGCACCTAAGCCAGGTGTTACACCAGCACCAGCACCAGGAGCAGAAACACCTCCAGCACCAGGAGCAGAAACACCTCCAGCACCAGGAGCAGAAACACCTCCAGCACCAGGAGCAGAAACACCTCCAGCACCAGGCAAGAAGAAACGCACCGGCGGCCGCAAAAAAGGTGCCGGCCTAAGTAATACACCTAATGCTATACGAAAGCGTGATGCTAGGGCACAGGCGGCTGGCAAATCACCAGCTGATGCAGGAGCAAATGCATTTGGCCAAATGACAAATACATTAGGCGGAGCAAATAAATCTGCATCAAGTACAGGTGGTACAACAACGCAGACTCCTACTGGACAGGTACATACTGCCAATCCAGCTAATCCAAATCAGACTGCACCTGCGGCAGAGCCAACTACTGCACCAGAGGCAGAACCGCAAGTTAAGGCTCCACGTCAAAGTCTAAAACAACGATTGGCGGCTAAAGGTCAAGGAGCAAAAGAAAGTATAGTAATTACAAATGAACCAGTAATGGAACAACGTAACGAAATTCTCGAAAGTTTTAATCGCATGAACAAAGCAATTATTAAAAATGCAGAGAGCAAAAAATGAAAATAGATGAGATTATATTAGCAGGTAAGCGTAAGCGTCCTGGCAGGCTAAGACAAGAAAGAAAAATTCAAAAAGGATTATCTTTAAGAGAAGCCGCCGAAGGAAAGAATACCCACTTGGAACATTTAGAAGACCAAATTATTAATAAAGGTTTCAATGGAGTACAAGAAGTTGTAGCTACATTACAGGGACTAAGTGATATGCTTGGCGGACATGCCGAGCACAAATATAAAATTTCAACTAAATGGGATGGCGCCCCTGCAATTATTTGTGGCATTGATCCAACTGATAATCAATTCTTTGTTGGTACTAAATCAGTGTTTGCTAAAAATACACCCAAGTTGGTTAAGAGTAAAAAAGATATTAAAACAATGTACGGCGAGCAACCTGAGTTAGCCGCAAAGTTATTAACTGCACTAACATACCTAAGCCAAATTGGAATTAAAGGAGTATTGCAGGGAGACTTATTGTATGCCGGCCCTGCTGACATTACTCCCGCTACTATAGATGGACAGGAATTTATTACATTTAGACCCAACACTATTACATACGCAGTTCCTGTCAATAGTAATCTAGCACAAAAAATTAAAAAAACTAAAATGGGAATCGTGTTCCATACAGAATATGTAGGTGGCCCAACACTAGCTGATATGACTGCTGAGTTTGGATACGATGCTAGTCCGTTCTCCCATAGTGCCAACGTATGGGTCAATGACGCATTAGTTAAAGACCTAAGCGGTACAGCCACTATGACTCAAGATGAAACTGATGCGATTAACCTAGCAATTAGTAAAGTACAACAGTCAGCCGCAAATGTCAAACCAGAAACGTTTGCTTGGATAGATCATGACCTAAGCGGTGTCGATTTTAAAAACGACTTGAAAGCTCATATTAATAGTATGATTAGATCCGCTGGAGATTTTGAACAAGATCCAAGTGCATTTGCATTAGCATATATTAATCGTTATAGAACAAAAATGCTTCAGGCAATTGAAGTTTTAAAATCAGAAAAAGGTAAAGCAAGTAAACAAGAAGCTATGGAAGAAGGATTAAAATTCTTAAATAGCCATGTTAACGATCTTAAATCTTTCTATAACTTATACTTAAGAACTATAACTGCTAAACTATTTTTAGTTAAGAAGTTAGCAACAATTAAGAGTCTTGATAGTTTCTTAGAAGTAGGTCCAAACGAATATAAAGTAACTCCAGAAGAAGGCAAAGTAATCATTGACCATATGGGTAATGCTGTTAAGTTAGTCGACAGACTAGAATTTAGTAGAGCTAATTTTACCATGCCTAAAAACTGGGGCACAAAGGCCTAATGAAACTGATGAATTTTAGTGAGTATGATAAGGCAGTCATGGAAGGCAGTCATGAGCTAGTAACACCTGCAGAATCTATTGGCACAGATTTTGACTTTATACATTCTTTATACGAAAGTAAATTTTACTTGTATACAGGCAACGTAGCTAATATAGATTATAGAGACTTGGCAAACTTTGCATTTGTTGGGTTATTAGCAGTTTATGTCTTGTATCAAGAATCACATTCACGTGCGTCAGCATCAAATTATGCTGACAGATCTATACGTTGGGACATGACGGGTAAATTCAGATCCAAAAGGATTAACGCATCTGACTTATATATAACATGGCAAAGTATACTAGACTATGATCATAGTATGATTGCTGGCAAGTTAAAACATACTCCAGAAGAAGAAACAATTAAGTATAGGTTTAAGAATAGAACATTGTTACCGGACTTGCGTAGATTACTAGTTGATATGAAAACATATCAGCTTAGTACAAAAGATGCGTGGACTGGAAGGTTTTGGTTTAAAGTAAGCCAAGCATTGTACATAGAAGATTCTAACTTATTAAACTTACGCAGAAAAGTACAAAATTGGCATAATTTAAAGAAAAGTGAAAAGATTTATGTTATTTCTAGACTAAATTTATGGTTTGGGTTACACGGAAAACAATTTGATCTATACCCGCTAATCAATGATTTAGCAAGAGCAAAAGATATAGATTGATGTTATTTCATCATGGTTAGAAACCATTCTGGATAAATAAAAGTAGAACCTTATAAGGTTACAACATTTTAGGAGTCATAATTATGGCATCAGTAACAAGAGTAAACGGTAGTGCAGGTACATTCGCATCATGGGGTCGCAATATGCGTTTCCTTACAGTCGGTAAGACCAATATCACAGCCGCACAATTAGAATCAATTCTACAAGCAGTTGCACAACAGGGTTTAACCATTGAAGCAGTTGGCGGACCGATCACATTTGGTACAACTGACGCAGTTAATATCTGCGTAAGCGGTAACGAAACTGTAACTACAGCTGATCTAGAGACTGCCGCGGCGGCCGCAGTTGGTAGCACAACAGTTGTTGACATGGCATTCTAATAGTAAAACTACTACTAGACATGAAATACATACCCTGCTTCGGCAGGGTATTTTTTTGCTAAATATCTATAACTATAATTAGGTGAAGATATGGCAACAATTTTAAAACCAAATGGGACCGCCCGCGGTGCAGAAAATTTAGGGGGAGATCCTGACTTTTTTACAGTAATGACTTTAGTAGACATCACTGATACAGGAGTTAGCGACAGTAGACTTTCCCCAGCTAAAGCATACAATCAGGCACAGAATTTAAACAGTTTAATACAATGTGTGAGTTTACGTGTACAGCCTAATCTTATAAGCACAGATATATTACTGGCGGAGGCCATGGCAGATCACGAATTTGGTTCAGCACATACAGGAAATAAAACTGTATGGGTATTAAAATTTGCCACTGAAAGAAGTGGCTATACAGACGAAAATAAATTAAAAGCAGATGTAGATGGACTTCCTATCATAACTGGACTAGATGAAACTGCAAGTTTTGTAACCGCAGTATTCAATGGTTTAAGTGCAGTCAATAAGAATATCTACTTCGTTCAACACACAACATTATAAATATTAGTTACAGTTTTATTACTGACTTTTTGGCACATTTTATTAACATTATCCCGGCTCAATTAACATAAGTTTCCCCCACAATTTGGAGAAAGAATATAATGAGTGATTTGGAAAAAACAAATCTAGAAGCGCACGTTGATTTGTGCTCGGAAAGATATAAACGATTAGAGGAAAAATTTGAGAACTTGGATCTCAATATGAATAGCCTCAGGAAAGATCATGAGAATTTAACTTTAAGAATGAGTTCGAATCATAATGAAGTTATGCAAATGATCCGTGATAGTAATAGTGGAAAATTTAAAGTACTTGTTGGTACAACTGGGACCATTATTGCGGCGCTGTTATCGGTGCTGGGATACTTAGTTTTAAATTTAAAGTAAAATGTTAATAGAAGACATCGAACAAGATATGATTGTAGAGACTAGAATGGTCTGGGCTCGTAAAGGTAAAAAACTTGTCAGAAAAGTTAGATGTACCAGCGGCCGTAAAAAAGGTAGAACGGTGGCAAATGCTAGAAGTTGCAATAAAGCAATTAATCTAAAGAAAAGATTTTTAATGCGTAAGTTACTTCGTGCTAGAGGAAAATCAATGCGCCGTAAAGCATTGCGTACTAAAAAGTTTAGTCCGTTATCTAGAAGATTAAAAACGATGAATAAAAGGCCACACCGATGAGAGCAATAACACTAGAAAATAATACAGCAGTATTAGTCAACAATGAAGAACATGGACTGTATTCTAAAATTAGTGTATCTCCAGTAGCCTTAACAGATTTAGATGCAAGAGAACGAGAAGTCAGTAGACAATTATTCATGAAGGGTCTGCTAAAGAAAGTTAAGAATGAAAGCAAAATTTATTACAAGGCAGTTATATGAAAGCTAATGATTTATTAAATGAAAAAGAAAAAGGAATGTCCGACAGCCATCATTCCGCAATTCCTGGCATGGTAGGTTTAAAAACAGATCAGTACTTTGGTACATATAAGTGGAGTAAAGATGTTGCTGGCCATGACGGAAAGAAACAAACGGCGCCAAAATCTAAGTCAGGAGCGTTCAAAGATGCCCCAGTAGTAGGCGGATATACAAAAGCTGAAAGGGATATGACTAAGGCCGCGGCCAAAGGTAAAGTAACACAAATAACTCCTGCAGGTAGTTCAGAGCATGGCGTTAACAAAGATAGTCCAATAAGTGGTAAAAAATTAAAAGAATCTGGCGAAAAAGAAATGTTGTTTTATGCTAAGGTTCCAAACGGAGATAAAGTCTATGCCCGTCCACGTGATGCTAGTCATTTAGAAGAATTAAAAAACGAATATAAAACCAGCGACATTAAAGTATTTGATTTCAATATGCGAGAAATACAAGATTGGTTAGAAGCCAGACGTATTAACCTTAGAAAATTTACTAAAGGTATGGTACAAACAATGACTAAGCATGCCTACGAAAATGTCGACAAAGTAAAGCCCATAGCAGAAAATGCCGATGACCCTCCAATGTTACGTGCAATTATTAGTCGTATTATGAATTCACATTTAGACGTATTGCAAAAATATGGTCCGGAAAAAGTTCTTGATGCCGCCCAAGATGTGGCAGACTGGATTGGCGATGTTGATGAAATTGGAACCAGCGATGTTAGCATTGCTGTAAATTCTGTAATACAAAAATTAAAACATAGCCATGGTGTAGAAGAAGTTAAGTTATCTAGAAACTATGCAGGAAAGAAGTTAAACGAAGTGAACCCACATGATTTTGACAGTGACATTGATTACTATAATGCACTAAAAGCGCCAAGTCGTAAACATCGCGGCGACGACGACTATGAACTACCCGATGCTGGTCCGTCCGAAGAAGACATGGCACACGATCGTCAACTTAAAAAATTTAGAAAAGCACAGGAAACTGCGCCTAAACAAACACATAAAGAAGAAGATGGTATCGCTCCCAACGGAGAGAAATATAACACAGTAGTAACTTTTAGTGGCCCGGATGCTAACCGAAATAAACACGGAGCCGACAGTTATAAAGAACATCACTGGGGCGCAAAAAAAGTAGTAGATACTAAACAGGGTCATGATTCTTATACAATTTATGTAGTTGATAATCATCGCAGGGGATACTGGAAGCCATGGGAAGACCAGCCAGCATTTGAATCAAAGTTAGTTGAATTAGGATATAACAGTGGTTATAATTTTAACAGTAATAAAGATTATGCTAAACCTTCTATGGGAACTGACATGAGCTATAACTGGGACGGCTCTGGGGCTAATGCATACGGCATCGATAGTAAATTGGGCGGCCATGGCGACCCAAGAGCACAAAAACGCAAACAGGGATATCAATTAAAACAAAGTCCTAGTGAATATGGAGACTCTGATGCTCCAAAAAGTACCACTACAAAATCAAGTTCACGTCTTGATTCGTTAAAACAACAGTATACTGACCTAGTATCTAAGATGCATGCCATATCCGGTGACGAAAGTAAAAAAACAAGACTTGCACAATATAGAACACAAATTGGTAGATTGGAACAAGCTATCAGAGTAGAAGACGGCGGCCCAACTTGGCTACGTCGATTTACCGAAAGTAAACAGCAAGTTGCAGATCTATCCAGTTTGGAAGAATCTTTTGTAAAAAAGAATAGTAAGATTTATAATACTAAGTAATACACAAAGGAAAAACAATGCTAGATAGAAACTCAATTGATGCAATGAAAAAGGTAATGGCTCAACTGAATAATGTTGAGGATCGTTCTACTACCGTTAACAAAATGATTACGGAAAGTTCTACAGCCTTAGAAACCAATTCAGTCAGCAAACATTCAGATCCAAGTGTCCAGGCAATGGCCAATATATTAAGTAAATTCCAAAAAGTAACATTGGATACCAAAGAGACATTGCAAGAAGAAAGCAAGACAAATGTACGAACCCGCCAGTTACTCAATACAGAAAAAACAAATACAGGCGTTAGAATAGCCGACTATCATGTTTTAATTAAAGAAACTGAATGGGCACCGGGCAAGCACAAGAATGTATATGATATTGTTGATTTAAAGACCAACGAAGTATTATATCAAGATCTAGCACTATTCGAAAGTGCCGCCGCAATTACCAAACAACTTATATCAAATTCTGGCTCATCATCTAAATGTAAAGAAATATACGAAGCTGATAAAACGTATGCTAATCATTTGTATGAAGCAAGCGTGTATACCAGCAAAATTAAACGTACATCTGACCTAGATAAAAGGTCTATTTACGAAAGCAGATATACACAAAGCCGTAGCCTAGCTAAAGATGCTAGGACTAGAATACTAAAGAGCTACTAACTTGGCTAAATAGTTCATAATATGGAAGAACACCATGAAATTAACAGATTTTTCAGTAAAACCGCAGACTAAACTGCAACAACTTAGCTCTTATCTTAAAGAGCAGTTTGGCTATAGCTTAAAGCAAGGCAATGTTGATAGTACTAAACTACGCAACATTTTACAGCAAGTAGAGCGCCAACAATGGGACATTAGTTGTTCTATTAGAAACTATCAGAATGACCCACGCTATATTAAAAGTGTAATGGTCGGCGAAAGCATTAAGATTATGTTAAGCGAAATCGCTCCTAAGCGTAGCGACAGTCGAAATGTACGTCCTAAGCGTGTAGACGAAAGCATTCGCGGCCTAAAAATGTTAATGGAACAAGATCTACAACAAGCGGAAGTTTTACTTGCCGCTAAAAGTATGGTTGGTGATTTACAAGACATGGCTGAAAAAATTGCTAAGTTACAAACCGAAACATTAATGGCTTTAACTGAACGCATTAAAGAAGTATTTGGCACAGCAGAAGCAGAAGCATTTAACAGTTCAGTTGAAGGTGGATTACAACAAGTGCTAGATACACTAAAACAAAATCATGAAAGCCTAGGTAATGCCGTAGCAGTTCTAAGTGGCGAAGAACAACCTGATATGGCCGCTGACGCTGGCGCAGTACCAGCTGACGATATGGGTGTTGAGCAACCAATGGGCGACGAAATGGCTGGCGCACCAGCCGCGGCCGGTCCAGAAGAAGAAGCAATAGGCCGCGAGTTAAAGTAATGAAACTGTTTGAGTTAAACAGCTCGTATGTCAATGAACTTAAAGATGCTGTCTTGAATCTATTGTATACTGCAAGTGCAAACGGGCAGACTACAGTAGATATGCACGACATGGTATCTGATTTAAGCAACGATGGCTACTACGTTAGCCCTCGCGATATAATTCAGTTGCTAGACGGCGCTCCTAGTATTAAGACTGTTAATGCAAAGGAAATAGAAATCGACGACGGCATTAACGATACTGGAGATGAAATGGCATCGGGTGCTGACCAAAAGGATGCCGCGGCAGACACAGTAGCCGATATGGCACAAAAACAAGCGCAACAAGGTATTCAATAATGTTAACAGCAAAAGAAGCAAGACTAAGGGCCAGAGATAATACAACTATTCATAGTGAAATTTCGGCTATCGAATCGGCAATTCTTGTTGCAGTTGATAACGGGTTATTAACAGTTGCCGTTACCACAAGTGTAATGACATCTGGTCCCGACGATGAAATTTATTGGAATGTTTGGCAAGGAAATTCCACAAATTATACGTTCCAAGACCAAATGGATCAAGTTATTAAATATTTTGAAAACTTGAACTATAGCATTGAGCAATTGACTGCTCAATCAGCTAATACGTTTATTTGGCAAATAAGTTGGTAAGGTTGACATATTGTAGTTAGTTTGCTACAATATACAATGATACCAATTAATCCTCCTGTAGAATATAAACCTTTATCACGTGCTGAACTAAACGGCAAAAGACTATACGCAACTCCTGACGGTAATAAATTGCCCAGCGTAACAACAATCCTAGATAAAACAAAAGACAAAACATTCTTAATTGAATGGCGTAAACGAGTAGGCGATGCCGAAGCAACTCGTATTAGTACAGAAGCCGCCGGCCTAGGAACACTACTACATACACATTTAGAAAACTGGATCATTGGTAAAGAAAGACCTAGTGGTAATAACCTAGTACATCAGCTTGCTAGAGATATGAGCGAAGTTATTATAACCAAAGGACTATGCGATGTAACCGAAGTATGGGGTCAAGAAGTAGGACTATATTATCCAGATTTATATGCAGGTACAACCGATTTAATTGGACGATACAAAGGTGTACCTGCAATCATTGATTATAAAACAACAAAAAAGCCTAAAAAAGAAGAATGGGTGGAAGATTATTACTTACAATGTTGTGCCTATGCTCATGCACACAATAAATTATATGACACAGATATAAGGAAATCTGTAATCTTTATGGTGTCTAGAGACTTAGAATGGCAATGTTTTGAGCTCGAATTAGATAAGTTTGACACCATGAGTGAGAAGTGGGCTAATCGTGTACAGGAGTATTATGCCAAGTTCGCTTGATAAATAAGATATCAGGAGCCCACAATGGCAGATACAATTTTAGCAAAAATACAAATTAGACGCGGTGACTATATTGACTTACCCATGTTACAAGAAGGTGAGTTCGGCTATGCATTAGATACCGGCAGGTTATTTTTAGGTAATCCTAGGTCAGTATATGTAGGAACAGGCGACACAGCCGAATTCCAATTAGATTTACGTTTTATCAGACCAGGTGCACCTATTTTTGTTTTTATTGATGAAATACAAAAACAACCACAGATAGAATATAGTGTATCAGGAGCACGTCTAGTGTTCAATGATCCTCCATTGGAAGGACAGCAAATTATTGTAGGTTACAACAGCGAAGTATCAATGATAGGCCAAGCACAAAATGTCGACTTAGTCAGACTAGAGCCTAAGCCCACTGCACCTGCTCTTAATCCCCCACGTCCTACAGGCATTTTAGTTAACTGGGAACACGCCAACACTGGTATATTCGATTTTACATTACGATCCGGCAATACAATAATGTTAGGAACTTTTAATTACTTAACAGACGGTGTAGATGTTGAAATGAACAGTACTGTTAATAGTTTAGGTGTATTACAACCTTGTTACTTGTCTGCAAGATTACTAGATTCCAATACTGAAGGAAAATATGTAAGTATTGATTATGTAAACGAAACTTCCAATCCTTTTAATTTTTATTATACAGCCAGAGTGTGGAAATCAGCATAAAGCAAATTTGGTCGTTAAGCGCCGCCGGCCGACTACGAGAGTGGCGCAAATTAAGAATAGGATTAGAGGAACTTTCTTCTAACCACCTTAGTACTGCATACACTTGGTGGACACAAGCACCTGCAATTCGTAGGACATTTGACCCATGGAAAATTGATACTTGGCCCAACCCATGGAATCTTTTATATTCTCCTGATTTTTGTCCAAACAGTATTATATTAGGAATTTACTACTCACTTAAACTTGCTGATATTGATATAAACAATATAAGCCTTTGTATAGTTAACGATAAAGAACAAAGGCATAATTGTTTGGCAATTAACGTTGACAATCAAACGGTATTCCTTTATAATAAGCATCTAGCATACGACTCACCGGAAATTGAAATATTAAAAATATTTGAGTCCGATGAATTAGAAAAATTATTTTAAATACTAGCTTTTAACTAGTTGGAGTCTGGCTTAAATATCAAACCACTAAAACAATAACACCCGGAATAATTAATGACAAAAAATATATATGTAACAAAAAGAGACGGAAGCGTTGAGCCTTTGGCAGTAGAAAAATGGCAGGCACAGGTAGCAAAAGTATGCGCCGGCATTGCAGATGTTAGCCAAAGCATGATTGAGATCAAAGCGCAACTGCATTTTTATGATGGCATTACTACTAAAGAAATTGACGGCGTCACCTTACGTGCTATTGTCGATTTGATTGACGTTGAATCAAACCCAGACATTGGACATGTTAACTATCAATACGTGGCAGGTAAGCAACGTTTAAGTATGCTACGCAAAGATGTATATGGCAGTTATACTGTTCCTCACTTATATGAAATAGTAAAAACAAACGTAGCCACTGGATTGTATACCGCAGAACTTCTTGAATGGTATACTGAAGAAGACTGGAATCGAATGAACGACATGTTGGATCATGAAAAAGATGAACAATATGGATATGCGGCTATTGAACAACTGATTGAAAAATACCTAGTTAAAAATCGTAGCACAAAACAAACATATGAGACACCGCAGATTAGATACATGATAGCGGCCGCTACGGTGTTTCATAAAGAAGAACCTAACACGGCCCGTATGCGTTACATAAAGGAATACTACAATGCCGCAAGTGATGGATTATTTACCCTTGCTACTCCCGTCCTTGCTGGTCTCGGTACCCCTACTAAGCAATTCAGTTCGTGCGTACTTATTCGCAGTGATGATGACTTGGATAGTATTTTCGCTAGTGGCGAGATGATGGCCAAGTATGCCAGTAAACGTGCTGGCATTGGTTTGGAAATTGGACGATTGCGTCCATTAGGATCTCCTATCAGAGGCGGTGAGATCATGCACACAGGTATGATACCTTTCTTGAAGAAGTGGTTTGGCGACCTGCGTAGTTGCAGTCAAGGAGGTATTCGTAATGCAAGTGCTACTGTATTTTATCCTATTTGGCATCATCAGTTTGATGATCTTATTGTACTTAAGAACAACCAAGGAACAGAAGAAACCCGAGTCCGTCATATGGATTATGGGGTTGTGCTTAGTGCTTTCTTCTGGAGACGATTCAAAAATCGAGAAGACATAACATTCTTTGATCCCAACGAAGTACCAGATTTGTACGAAGCATTTTACAAAGACACTGCATTGTTTGAAGAACTATATGTAAAATATGAAAAGCAGAAAGGTCTACGTAAAAAGACCATGAGTGCCGAAGAAGTGTTCAAGAGTGGTATACTAAAAGAACGCACAGATACGGGTCGAATATATCTCGTATTCATTGATAATGTAATGAACCAAGGACCTTTTGATCCCGAGTACCATACGATTTATCAAAGTAACTTGTGCTGTGAGATCCTATTACCCACACGTTCATTTAAGCGATTAGACGACGATAGTGGACGCATAGCGTTATGTACACTGGGATCTATCAACTGGGGATCGTTCCGTAATCCAGAGGATATGCGTAGGGCCTGTAGGATTCTACAACGTAGCCTGTGTAACATTCTTGACTATCAAGATTTCTTGTCGATACAAAGCAAACTGTCTAACGATGAGATACAACCACTAGGCATTGGTGTTACTAATCTTGCCTACTGGCATGCCAAGCGTGGGCTCAAGTATGGCGAGAAAGATGCACTACAGGATGTTAAGACATGGATGGAACATCAAGCGTTCTACTTAACAGAAGCTACAGTAGAGCTGGCCAAAGAACGTGGACCATGTACCGAAAGTCATAAAACTAGATACGGTCAAGGCGTCTTTCCTTGGGAACTACGTGCCAAGGGTGTTAATGAACTGGCAGACTTTGCTCCTGAACTTGATTGGGAAACACTACGTAGTAATATGAAACAGTATGGTGTACGCAATGCCACATTGATGGCTATTGCCCCTGTTGAAAGTTCAAGTGTTGTAATCAACTCAACCAACGGCATTGAAATGCCCATGAGCTTGATTTCAGTTAAAGAATCAAAGGCAGGAAGTTTTGTACAGGTTGTACCTGAGTATCATAAACTAAAAAACAAATATCAAATGATGTGGGAACAGAAAGACTGTGATGGCTATTTGAAAACAGCCGCGGTACTTGCTGCCTATGTTGATCAATCAATTTCAACTAACACATTTTACAATCCGGCACACTTTGCAGATCGTAAAGTGCCAACTACATTGATTGCTAAAAATTTAATGCAAGCACACATGTGGGGATTGAAAACATTCTATTACAGCTTAATTAACAAAGCAGGCAGTAAAGCAATGGCTGAAGCAACTCCCGAAGTACACTATAACGGGTTCCATAACGAAAGAGAATTAATCGAAGACGAAGACTGCGAGGCATGTAAATTATGAGCAAACAACAATATAACCTAACTACAAAAACAGACTATCTCAATCGCAAGATGTTTCTGGACCCAGCAGGGCCAGTTACCATTCAACGCTTTGAAGAAGTAAAATATAAAAAGATTGCAGACTTTGATGCAACTGCTCGAGGATTCTTTTGGCAACCAGAAGAGATCAGTCTTACTAAAGATTCAAACGATTTTAAAGATGCTAGCGATGCTGTCAAACATATCTTTACTAGTAACTTGTTACGTCAAACTGCGCTAGACAGTTTGCAAGGTCGTGGTCCAACACAGGTCTTTACTCCGGTATGCAGTCTCCCCGAAGTAGAAGCACTGATGTACAACTGGGGATTCTTTGAAACCAACATTCACAGCAAGAGCTACAGTCATATTATCCGCAACATCTATAACGTGCCCAAGGATGTGTTCAACACAATCCATGATACTACAGAAATTGTAGACATGGCATCAAGCGTTGGAGACTACTACGACAAACTGCATGTTATCAACTGCCGTAAAGAACTTGGACAAGCAGTCACTGAGAAAGAACATGTCAAAGCCGTTTGGTTGGCCTTACACGCAAGTTATGCTCTAGAAGCATTTCGATTCATGGTATCATTTGCCACAAGTTTAGCCATGGTAGAGAATAAAATCTTTATGGGCAATGGTAACATTATTCAATTGATTCTTCAAGATGAATTGTTACACAAAGGCTGGACTGCCTACATGATCAATCAAGTGGTTAAAGAGGATGCTCGATTTGTTGAGGCTCGAGAAGAATGCCATGCAGAAGTGTATCAACTTTACATGGATGTTATTCGTGAAGAAAAAGAATGGGCTACTTACTTGTTCAAGTTAGGACCTGTTATTGGACTTAATGCAAACATCCTGCGAGACTTTGTAGATTATACCGCAGTAGGTGCATTAAAAGATATTGGTATCAAATATCTTCAGGCCGCACCAAAATCAACACCAATTCCGTGGTTCAACAAGCACACGGATACCAGCAAGAAACAAAGTGCTCTACAAGAAACAGAAAGCACAAACTATGTTATCGGAGTCATGGGAGAAAATATTGACTATGCTGAATTGCCGACTATATAATACAGTTAAAAGGATATATCATGGAAGTAATAGTTTGGAGCAAGTATCATTGCCCTTATTGCGATCAGGCAAAAGCACTGCTGGCACAGCAAGGTGTTAAATTTGAAGAACGTAAAATTGGTGACGGCTATACCAAAGAAGAATTGTTAGAAGCTGTACCAACTGCTAGAACAGTACCACAAATTGTTATCAATGGCAACGTGATTGGTGGTTTTACAGAATTAAGAAAATACATCGATGAAACTGGTTTCAACGGTAGCGGGTACTAATAGGAAAAATGTAAATGTTATTTAATAAACAGAAATTCACAGCAGGCGACATTGTCACAATTAAATTAATTTCAGGCGACGAGATAATGGGTAAGTTTATCGAAGACGCCATGGGTTCAATTACTCTTGATAGGCCAGTTATGTTAGCTATGACACAGAAAGGACCAGCAATGGCTCCTGTGTTAGTCACAGTGAATCCGGATTCAAAGTTGACCTTCAACACACAGGCAATTACGGTGATGGCAGAAAGTGATGCTGAAATTGGCAAACAGTATGTTTATCAAACCACAGGTATTCAACCAGTGACTGCTGGCAGCATTATCAAAGGATAATGTATGGCTGTTACTTCATCAACAGTTATAACTTACGAAAGCAGATTGATAGATTCGGGCAATGCTCGTGCTATTTTTAAAGTTACAACAACGACAACTGTTACTACTGCTCCGAGCGCCCCTGTGGGTACCGTAATTTCAGAGTCTCTTCAATTCGAATCTGTAGATTACAGTGAGCTAGTTAGATTAGCAGCCGGAGATGGAATACATACGATAAGCCCTTTAGAGTTTATCAGTTTTATATCTACTTATATATTTTTAATTGAGGGTGGAGAACTTTCAAAAGACAGACCAACTATAACACCTAAAGAATTAGATAAAGTTCAAAAACGAATTGCTGGATATCTAAGTAAGATAAACGACTTGCCGAAAGCATTTTAAGGAACGTATATGCCAGCTGTAGCTAGACAAGGCGACCCAACAACAACCGGACATGGGTGTGATGCCACTTCGACTATAACAGGACCAACCGGCGCCAGTGCAAGAGTATATGTCAACAGTATAGCAGTTGAATGCCAAGGTGATCCAGTGGCTTCTCATACTATTCCGTCCGGTCGAAATTGTGTTGCTCACTCAGCAGTTATTAATGTTGGGTCAGGCACAGTTAAGGTAGGTAATAAACCGTTAGCACGAGTCAGCGACTCAACCGACGGCGGTGCCATCACTGCTGGCAGTCCCAACGTATTTGCAGGGTAAAATGAAAAAATTCTTATGGAAATGTTTAGGCTTCCTTAGTTTGGGAATGGCCTATGTTGGATTAGTTACACCGGGCATCCCCTACTCAATCTTTGTGGTATTTGCAGCCTACTGCTTTAGCAAGGGCAGTGAGCGTATGCATGCTTGGATTTACAATCACAAACTGTTTGGACCGTTCCTTACTAACTGGGGTGAAAAGCGTGTGTTCCCACAGAAGATGAAATACTTCATGTTGTTCATGATGACAACCAGTTTGATCACCATGTGGTTGACAGCAGTCCCAGTTCGTGGTATAATATACACAGCAGTGTTTATGATGCTGGTGGCCATATGGGCTTGGAGATTCCCCAGCTCAGTTGAAGAATATGACAACAGAAAAGCACAAGGTAAAAAAATTGGATGGATTAAATGACACCTACCTATAAGGTCACTCCACTGTTTGGCGTGCCTTTGTACCAGACCAACATTGGGTCATTAGATAAAAGCATGCGTGACTTTATTGAAAGTCAAGAATATGAGCGCATGGCCGCCGACAACGGTGACTATACAGTGAACAAGTATATTTTAGATACTCCAGAACTTGCTCCGTTGAAAGCTAAAATTATGAAAGCGGCAGATAATTTTATCTACACAGTGTTAGACGTAAAACGCAACATGGATTTTCGCATGGAGAACAGTTGGGTGAATCGGCATTACACAGGTGATTTCTCAGGACAACACTATCATGGCAACAGCCTTATCAGTGGCGTCTATTACATAGATACAGGAGTTGATACCGGCGCATTTGTCTGTCACAAAGACAAGGGCAATTATAATCTATGGACCGAAACTGTGAGAGTGGACTTCAACTATCAAGACCACGCTGATGATGCCAAACTGAATTTCTTCAATGCAGATGCTTGGGGCATATTCCCTGCCAAAAATGATTTGATCATGTTCCCGTCCATGATGACTCATTCAGTTGAGGAAAATCAATCAGCAAAGGTACGATACAGTTTGGCCTTTAACCTATTCCCTAGGGGCAAAGCCGGCGGCCCAATCAACACACTGACTGTTTAAATGCAACATAGAATAACGCCATTGTTTGCAATACCCTTGTTCCAAACACATCTAGGCGATCTCAATATTATAACCAAAACTTGGTTAAAAAATCTTGAGTATCCTTATCAACGGACTGGCCACGATGGCACTGACGAAGATCTCGATGAGGGATCAAAAGGCATGTATATTCTAGACAAACCTCAACTCAAGAATTTGCGTAAACAGATAACAGACACCATTGATTATTTTGTGCATCAATCGTTGGGCGTCGACGATGGTATAAAATTTGATATATCAACCAGCTGGGCCAATCGATATCTAAATGATGAACTTGTGATTAAACATAATCATAAAAATTCTATGATCAGTGGAGTCTACTATATAGAAACAACTCCCACCACTGCTCCAATTGTGTTTGAACAGGCATGGTCGCATGTGAACCTGTTTCACTCAACAACAACGCCCACATTTAAAAAAACGCATTTGAATGAGTATAACTCAAGCACACATACCATTTATCCGAGAACTGGAGATCTCTTGTTGTTCCCTTCCCATCTAGAACACACAGTTCCCGCAAGTGATTCAAAAGACATAAGATACAGTCTAGCATTTAATTGTTTTGCTAGAGGACATATGGGATTCGGAACTGGACAAATAACACTATGAAAAAAATTACACTAGAACAGCTGGTAGAAATTGCAGCAGAAGTAGAAGCTGGCGATCCTGCAGATTGGGGCAAACTTGCTGTCGGGCAAGAACAGGCATTTAGAATGATTGGCACAAGTATACTTGACATGTTTGACAAAGAAGTGTATACTGATGATGACAAGCTAATAATGTTGGCAACTATTACCAAACTAACAGTTGAAAACATGTTGCTTAATCTAAAGATTATGGATAAAAATTCATAAATAACTCACACAGACAGCATAAATTTACAAACAAGGAAAATAGTAAAATGGTAACAGGAAAAGTAAAATGGTTTAACGACGCCAAAGGTTTTGGATTCATTACTCCGGACGATGGTGGCGCAGACTTATTTGCTCACTTTTCACAGATTAATTCGAGTGGCTT
>Ga0209107_10000656_pt1 | contig 20005 bp, 14 predicted proteins | sample LakErihyJuly2011_2_FD_187460 | JGI IMG/M metagenome (GOLD analysis project Ga0209107, IMG submission 187460) | Freshwater microbial communities from dead zone in Lake Erie, Canada - CCB hypolimnion July 2011 (SPAdes) (version 2) | ecosystem: Environmental > Aquatic > Freshwater > Lentic >...
AATGGTTCTTTTGCATTAGGCTTACGATATACTTTCTCTCCTGTATCAGGATCTGTTCCTTCTGTATCATCCACGTCTACTGGTGAAGGCAGGTAACGACATACCGCGTCTAATGCAGTTTGAACTCCTTTGTTTTTGAAAGAAGAACCACACATCATTGGAACGATACTTAAATCGATCGTTGCTTTACGAATGGCTTCATGCACTTCGTCTTCTGAAATAGAATCTGGATTCTCAAAGAATTTCTCCATTAATTTATCGTCGTATTCTGCTACGGCTTCAATTAATTGAGCTCTCCAATAATCAACATCTTCTTTCATATCATCAGGAATAGGATTCTCTATATAAGTCATTCCCTCTGTAGCGTCATCCCAAATAATTGCTTTCATTCTAATTAAATCCACCACACCCGTAAAATTATCTTCTGCACCAATAGGTAATTGTAAAGGCACTGCTTTCGCACCAAGCATTTCTCTTACTTGCGTAACCACCATTAAGAAGTCCGCACCTGCACGGTCCATTTTATTTACGAAACCAATACGTGGCACTTTGTAACGATTTGCTTGACGCCATACTGTTTCAGATTGTGGTTCTACCCCATCAACTGCTGAGAACAAAGCAATCAAACCATCAAGCACACGCATAGAACGCTCTACCTCTACAGTAAAGTCAACGTGGCCAGGAGTATCAATAATATTAAAATAATAATCTTTTGTGCTTGCATCTTTCTTACCTAATGTGGTAGGAAACTGCCATTGACAACTTACTGCTGCAGAAGTAATCGTAATACCTCTTTCTTTCTCTTGCTCCATCCAGTCGGTAGTAGCAGCACCATCATGTACTTCACCAATTTTGTGAATCATACCAGTGTAACGTAAGATACGCTCAGTAGTAGTTGTCTTACCCGCATCAATGTGCGCAGCAATACCAAAGTTTCTTTGTAGTTTTAAATCCGCCATATTAGGGTTGTTTATTTTTTAAAAGCTCTAAAAATGGAGTCTCTGCAGACCCAATTTTCCGAGGCGCAAAGTTAATGATATTACTGATTGAACAAGGGTTTCCCTCCTTTTTTTTCCATAAACTATTCCACAGCCCTTCCACTGCATTGTAAACCAGCTTCTAGGAGCTGTATTGGTATGGCTAAAGGGCAATAAAAAACCCTAGCGGTTGCTAGGGTTTTTCTATATGTATAAGCGATTTCTTACAAAATTAAACTTTAAAGTGAGAGAACGCTTTGTTCGCCTCAGCCATACGGTGTGTGTCTTCTTTCTTTTTGAAAGCGCCACCTTCACCTTTTGTTGCTGCAACAATTTCGTTCGCTAATTTGTCAGCCATTGTTTTACCGTTACGCTCACGGCTAAAACGCACTAACCACTTCATGCTTAAAGAAATTTTACGATCTGCACGAACTTCAGCAGGAATTTGGAAAGTAGCACCACCAATACGACGGCTTCTAACTTCAACAGCTGGAGTAACGTTTACTACCGCTCTTTTCCACATTTCATATCCATCTTCATTAGTGAACTTAGCCACTTTTTCTAATGCATCATAAAATATTTTATAAGCAGTTGTTTTTTTGCCATCCAACATAATGTTATTAATAAAACGAGTTACTTGAACATCGTTAAATTTAGGATCTGGTGCTAATGGAATCTTTTTAGGTTGTGCTTTACGCATGTCTGTCGAATATTAATTAGTTGTGATTATTTCTTTGCTTTTTCTTTCTTCGTACCGTATTTAGAACGAGACTGCTTACGATCTTTCACCCCTGCAGTATCTAAACTACCACGAACAATATGATAACGTACACCTGGTAAATCCTTTACACGACCACCACGGATTAAAACGATACTGTGTTCTTGTAAGTTATGACCTTCACCTGGGATGTAGGCAATGACTTCAATTTTGTTGGTCAAACGTACTTTAGCCACTTTACGTAACGCAGAGTTTGGCTTTTTTGGTGTAGTTGTATACACTCTTGTACAAACGCCACGACGCTGAGGACATGCATCCAAAGCTCTTGATTTACTTTTCGCCCTGATGATCTCACGGCCTTTTCTAACTAGTTGCTGAATAGTAGGCATTTATTATGCTATTTTGTTCATTTCGGTTTATAAAAAATTCGGACGGCAAAGGTAATGGCTGTTAGCGAATTACCAAAATGTTTATTTGCTAATTTTAAAAAAATAAAGCAAACAGGGCCTTTTTATCCTTAAAAAGCCTCCAAATGGTGGATTGCATTTAGTTAAAGTACTGATTTACAATTATTTAACTAAATATGACATAGCCATCCATGTTTGTCCACAATATTGCCCATTCTAATATCATTCAGCTCTTTTTTAAGGGCTGGAGCTACTTTTAAGGCTTCTACATCAAATTCCATTACGTATTCTGCATGGGCTAATTTTGAAATATAAGAAACCACTGCTGCGGTACCTACTCCAAAAACTTCAGTGAATAAACCTTTTTTATGTGCACCCACAATTTCTGCAACCGATAAAAATCTTTCTTCCACTTCATAACCCATATCTCTCAGTAATGTAATTGCAGAATTACGCGTCACCCCTTTTAATACGGTTCCTTTTTCAATACTTGGTGTAATTATTTTTCCATCTATCACAAACATCACATTCATCATACCCACTTCTTCTACATATTTATGTTCAATCGCATCGGTCCATAATACTTGATCATACCCTTTAGCCTGCGCTAAGGCCACTGGATATAAGCTTGCTCCATAATTTCCTCCATTCTTTGCAAAGCCAACACCACCGGGTGTTGCACGCGTATATTGTTGTTCAATTAAAATTTTCATGGGTGCAGAAAAATAAGCACCACTAGGCCCTAATATAATCATGAATTTATAAGTACTAGATGGGCGAATTCCTAAGAAAGGATCCATCGCAATCATAAAAGGACGAATGTATAATGAACATTCTGGTTTACTTGGAATCCAACCTTTTTCTATCTCAATTAATTGTTTGATGCCATCCATAAATAACCACTCTGGCACCGTTGGCATTTGCATGCGCTCCGCAGAGGTATTAAAACGTATGAAATTTTGATCTGGTCTAAAAATGGCTACTTCTCCTTTTTCATTTTTATAGGCTTTAATCCCTTCAAAAATAGTTTGCCCATAATGTAAAGTTGCACAGGAAGGGTCTAATTCAAATGGAGCAAAGGGTTTAATTTCCACGTTTTTCCATTCCCCATTTTCATAATCGGCCACCAACATATGATCGGTAAAATTTTTACCAAATGCAATGGCATCCATATCAAAAGTTGGCAGTTTTGGATGGGCGTTAAGGGTTACAGGAAATTTTGGTGTAGACATAATTATATTTTTAAAGGCACTCAAATTCAATGCACAAAGTAACAAAAAAAGGGTTAACTAACAAGTGTTATTTTTCTTATTGAATCAATTCATTTAATTTTCCAATTCAATGCAAGATCAAAAAACAATATTGCCGGCCTCCGTATTGGTTTCTTTATATAAAGATACTTTAGTATTGCCTGATAGCGAAAAAAAGGATACAATAATTCCAAATAAAGAAGAAAAAATTACGGCTACTTCTGCAAATAATACCCCCATTGAAGTAGCTAAAGTAAAAAAATCCAATGGCCCTTTAAAACACCTTGGAGATCACAATAAGAAAATATTAGTAATTGTTAATGACCCTAATTCAGTGTATTTAAATGAGGCTGATTTTATTTTACTTACATCCATTTTAAATGCCTGTAAATTAACCATTGCAGATATTGCATTGGTGAATATTGGGAATCAAGAAACCAGCTTACATCAAATTTTGGAAACCCTACCCTCATCAATTATTATGTGCTTTGATGTTGCTAGTACCGACTTAAAAATAAAATTACCCAATACTTTATACAAAGTAACTGAACTAGGCGAGTCGAATTTATTTTTTAGCAAAGCCTTATCTAGCATGCAAGGCACAAGCGCAGAAGCGAAACAAGAAAAAGGGACACTTTGGATTTTGTTAAAGAAGCTCTTTGCATTGTAATCCAAACTGAATTAAGTATTTATATGCACACACTCATATTTGCAACCAATAATAAAAATAAAGTTGCAGAAATTCAATCCTTAGTGGGCCCCGACTTTAAGATCATTCCATTAAGCGAAGCCGGTATTAATATTGACACCCCAGAGCCGCATGATACCCTGCGCGAAAATGCATTTGAAAAAGCAAACACAATATTCTCTATCACCCAACAAAATTGTTTTAGCGAGGATACGGGTTTAGAGATTACTGCATTAAATGGCGCGCCTGGCGTCAAGAGTGCACGTTATGCAGGTGAAGGCGGAGACTTTCAAGCGAATATTAATAAAGTATTGTTGAATTTAAATGAAATTGAAAACAGAACTGCCCAATTTAGAACCGTTATCTGTTTGCTATGGCAGGATGCTAACAATGAATTGCAAACCGTATATTTTGAAGGAATTTGTAGAGGATATATTGCGCATGAAATGCATGGTGAAAAAGGATTTGGCTATGACCCCATTTTTATACCAGAAGGAAGCGATAAAAGTTTTGCGCAAATGAGTATGGAAGAAAAAAATAAGTTCAGCCATCGTAAAAAAGCAGTCAACCAACTGTTCACATTCCTTCGCAACTTATAATCTAGCGTAAAATTTAAAGGAATATTTTTTATACCGCTTACTTTCGCAATTGCTGAGCTTACTGTTCAATAGGTATTGCTGCATTCCAAATTTCCCAACTTTTTTCGGCTTGAATATGCAGCATGGCTATACCATTTTGAATGCTTGCTCCCTGTGCTGCTCCTTTTTGTAGAAATAAAGTTTCACTAGGATTATATACTAAATCATACAAATGATGTTGGGCACCGATTGCTTCATAAGGGATAGCAGGCGCTTCATTCACATTAGGATACATTCCCAATGGACTGGTATTAATAATTAAAGTATGCGAAGCTAGTAAAGCTGGTGTCAGTTGATCGTAACTTATTTTACCTGTATCTATTGCTCTGGAAACAATTTTAAAAGTGATATTCAATTTTTGTAGAACCCATGCTACGGCAGCCGAAGCCCCACCAGTTCCTAACAATAAAGCATGCGTATGATGTGGTTTTAAAAAAGGCAATAATGATTGTTCAAATCCAATCACATCGGTATTATAACCGTATAAGCCACCGTTGAATTTTCGAATACAATTACATGCATGTATAGATTTTACAACACTTGATGGAAATTGCAAATAAGGGATGACATCTTTTTTATAGGGAATGGTCACATTCAAGCCTTCCAGGCTTTCATCCATAGACCATAAGGCTGCAAATTCACTCATATCAGCAATTGGATAATTAGCATATTCCGCATTCAAAATATTTTCACGTTCAAACTTATCTTTGAAATATCCTTGTGAAAAAGAATGCGATAATGGATAACCAATTAAACCAAAATGACGCACAACTATTTATTTAAGTATAAATGAAAAGTGTCCCCTCTTAATCCTATGCGCATTGCTTCCAAAGGAATTACTTCCGATGGCGCGATATTTCCTAAATTCACATTGCAACCAATTAGTTCTAAAAAGTATAACTGCTGTGCCTTTTGTGGCGCTTCCCATAATATTTTTTCTGCTGGTATCTTTGTTAAAATCTCTTGTACCAAACCCTCACGCACTTCTCCACTTCCTCTGTAAATACCAACATTGCCGGCTTCGCGCGCTTCTGCAATAACATATTCCGATCCTGCACTCAATTCGGCAGTCATGAGCTCAATCCATTTGTAAGGAGGAATAATATGTGCAGCGTCTTTGCTACCCACTTCACTAATTACTTTTGAAATTTTGGAAATTTTTTCAATGTACCCACATTTTTCTGCATGTGGAATTTCAATAGATCCATCACTCACTTCAATTAAATCAATTTTATAATCCTTACACATGGCAATATAATCGTCAAACTGATTCCGAATCACAAAAGCTTCAAAAAGGGTACCTCCAAAATAAACGGGAAGACCATGTGACTGATACAATTCAATTTTCGCTCTTAAATTGGGCGTAACTGCCGAAGTTCCAAAACCCAATTTTACAACATCGGTATGAATGCCTGAAACACTTATAAAATTTTCTGCTTCGCTTAAACTTAACCCCTTGTCCATTACCATGGTTAATCCACTCTTACGAGGTTTAGGAGTACGTTCAGGAATTTGGGATAAATTAAAATTATTCATAGTAAGCACTTATATTTCGCAAAGATAATTCAAATGCGTAAGATTACATTCCCTTTTTATAATGACTAATCAATTCTGACACTTTAGGATCCTGCATCATTTCTGGATAAAACTTTGTTAGCTTATTTACTAATTTTAATGATTTAGACAAAGCCATCTCCAATTGCAATAAAGCCTCGGTTTGCTTTTTCATCATATACAATATGGCACTTCGATAAAATATAAAAACTACTTTTCCCGCCGTTGAAATATAAGCCAACTCGGTTTGCTCTAAGGCCAAGGAGAACTGATCATTGGCTACTAAACATTTTATGAGTGATTCCCATCCTGCAATTTGTTTAGGCTTATTTTTTACCACCGTTCCAAAATAAACAGCAGCTTCCTTAAACTGATTTAAATGCATAAAACATTCTCCTAATAAAATATAATATTCATTAATATGCTTATGAATTCTTAAAGCATTTTCCAATTGTTTAATAGCTTGTTGCCATTGCCCTTCCTGCATATAAGTAGCGGCAATTTTTTGATACAACCTACTATCATCCGAATTTAAATGCACTGCTTTTTTATAATGAAACCTTGCTTGCGCATAATTTTTCATTCGATGATAACAATGCCCAATGGCTTCATAAATGACATCTTCTGGTCGAGACAATTCCAATACTTTTTCCAAAGCCTCAATGGCTTCCTTATATTTTCTAATTCGCAAATAAGCATCTCCCATATTGCGATAGGCGTAATCAAATTTCTCGTCAATTACAATGGCAAATTGGTAAGCGTCAATGGCTTTCTCATGCAATTTTAATCCTTGATAAGCGGCCGCTAAATTAAACCAGGCCAATGCATTGTAAGGTTGTTCGTCAATGATGCGTTTATGCAAACTTATGCTTTCTTCATTTCGGCCTGTAAAGTCGGTCCAAAAACAAATTTTGTATAAAGCTTCTTCATTCATGGGGTCATCCTCTAAAACCAATTGTAAACAATCAAACACTTTATCAAATGCCTCATGATCATCATATACATCGGCTAGCTCAAATAATAGTTCGGAACGCTCTATTCCTTCAAATAAATGTAAAGCTTCTTGTAATAATACGATGGCTTGTTCTGGCATGTCTAAAGCTAAGTAAGCATCTGTTTTTAAAATAAACAGATTCATTTCCTTATGATCATATAATGAGGCGGTATCCAATAACTCTAAAGCTTCCTTATATTTCCGTGTTGCCAATAGTAAGTCTGCTTTCTTTATCATTAATAAAGCTGAAAAGGGATATTGATCCAAAGCCATTTCAGCGGCCTGAATGGCTTCCGCAATTTCATCCTGTTCATCAAAATGTTCAATGATTCGCTCAAAATCGTCCTCCTCAATGTAGGCATTGGCGCGCCCCTGCTTTAAATTATGATAGCGCAGGATTAATTCTTTGATATCCCCACTTTCTTCTTCCTTATGATGATCAAACATAGTTAAAATATTTGCAATCTATAATTAAGTTACTGATAACCAATTAGTTGGGTGTAACTGGCTACTTAGGTACTAATTAAATATACCACACCCAGTCAAAATGGCCATATTTTGTTGTTCACAATTGACATTCAATTGGTTAAAATATTTATTTAAAAAAAAGAAAAGAAATTTCTATCTTTGTTGCAATCATGCGTACCATTAAGAATATATTATCTGTTATCGTGTTGGCAAGTATTTTACTTGTTTCCTTACACACCTATGCTACTGTTATTGTAACTGGTACCATTGAAACAAAAAAAGCTGCTGAAAAATTTACGCTAAAGAACCTTAGTCTATCTTCTCAAAAAACGGCCACTTTTGCAACTTTGAAAGCAAGTTTGCAATACAAAGGATTTGCAGGTTTAAATAATAAAGATGGAAACAAAGCAAGCACAAACTATTTAATGTATAACAAAGGGAATATTTCTTATGTAATTCCTTACCATTACAATGTGCTTTCTAAGTTTAAGACACCTACTGCTCCTTAATGTATCGCGTCCAATTCGCTTACAAAATTTCTAATTCTACTTATTATCATTGTTTTCTGCTATTCAATAATTTGATATTGATCCTTATTGATATTGAATTGACTTAATGCAATAGGGCTAAAATCAATACTAGTGGCTTTATATTGAATGGTATTACCTGATACAGGAATTACATTATAACATAAAACTAAACCTCCTACCTCCTTAAAGGCCAATTCAAAACTACTTACGGTGGTCATCATTTCAGGGGTATACCAAATTTGATACACAACCCCGTCACTCCATTTTAATTCTATTTGCTTGCAAGTAAAGCCAAGTAGTTGAACCAAACTATCAGAAATAATTTCTTTCATAGACACTAAAGACGGCTGGCCTATTGGAGGATACACTACTTCTTGTATAAAATGGCTTTCACCAATATCCTTAGTGATTGTGGCTGTCGAACTTTGTGCATTAAAATACAAGGTTTGTATGAGTTGTGGAGTATGAATGGTGGTTTTGCATTGGTCTCCTTTTACATATACCCATTTTACGCCAACCGTGTCCTTGGTGTCAAGTTTAACAATACTATACTGCAAAGCACATTCACCAATATTTTTAGTTTGCGCCTTTAACGAAAAAAGCGGCAACAACATGTAAACAATAAAGATGGAGGGAATTCTTTTCACAGTTACAATTATAAATAAGAAAAGACCCTAATAAAGGGTCTTTTCCTGACGAATTCTATTTTTTATTTTTATCTTTTAAGATTTCTACTTTTTTCTTCGCTTCCATCATTTGCTCATACTTAGTTTGCCAATTACTTTTTTTCTTTGGTGTTTTTCGCTTCACATCTATTTCCGCTAATATTTTATCATGATTGATAATATACTTTTGAATTACAAATTGTAGAAGCAAGGTAACAATATTTGAAACCGTATAATACCAAGTTAATGCAGCTGGCAAATTATTGAAAATGAACAAAAGCATTACTGGAAAAATATAAGGCATGTACTTTAACGCAGGATTGTCCTGAGTAGGTGTCATGGCCATATTATACACAGAAATAAATACACTTGTAATGGTTGCAGTTAAAGTAAATAAACTTACATGATCCCCATAAGCTGGGATATGGAAAGGCAATTTAGCAATTACATCATAAGTTGATAAATCGGTACTCCATAAAAAAGATTGCCCTCTTAATGAGATATTAGAGTTGAAGAAACTATATAATGCAAAGAAGATTGGGATTTGCAGTAATGCTGGGATACATCCCCCTAGTGGATTTACACCCGCCTCTCTAAATAACTTCATTTGCTCCATGGCAAAACCTTGTTGATCGCTTCCCAGTTTTTTCTTAATCTCGTCTAGTTCTGGCTTTAATACTTTCATTTTAGCACTACTCAAATAGCTTGAATACGTTAATGGAGAAGTGACCAGGCGAATAAATATGGTTAACAACAATACAACCCATCCGTAATTCAAATTAAATCCTGCAAAGAAATCAAATACAGGCATTATTATATACTTGTTGATAGGTCGAACAAAAGAATATAGATCTCTACCCAAGTTGATGATTTGATCCATATCAGGGGAACCTTGTGCTTTTAAAATATTAAAATCATTAGGGCCATAATAAAGAGAAAGCGGCACACTTATGGTTGGACCAGCGACTTTAGTTTTAAACTGAGCGCGTAAATAAGCAACGCCATTTGAAGAGTCTTCTCTCTTATGAAATTCAAGTTGATTGCCTGCCCCTGCGCCAAAGCCACTTTTATTAATTAACGTAATATTAAAAAACTGTTGAACAATACCCACCCACTGAACTGGCTTTTCAAAAGTTTTTTCAGTTTTTGTAGCAATGTAATCAAACTCATTTCCCTCAGAAAAACATGCACTAGAAACCTGACGTTCGTACTCGGCAGTATTTTCTTGCTTGTAGGTCCGTGCATTCCAATCAAAGTTAATTTGACCATTGGTCAATAATTGATCGGCACCCTCCATTTTCACATCCCATTCAATATTGTACTTTTTAGGAGCAATTGAAAATACATGCTTTATCGTTTTACCATTTGGACTCGTCCAAACATATTCTAATTTCTTTACCCCATTTTCCTCGGTAACTTTAGCAGCCGAAAATACAACTTGGTTAATTTGTAAGGTTTGATTATTGCCAATATTTACTGGATAATTCAAATTGGTGCTGTCTCCCAATACAACTTTTGTTTTTGTTGAATTAGGATAGCTTTTTAGGGTTACCCCTGCAATCTGACCTCCCTTATTTGAAAAGCGAACAATCATTAAATCATTCTCTATTAATGTAAACTCCTCTTTTACTGTATCTATTATAGCTGCATTCTGCGAAGTAGTATCTACCTTAATTGGATTTTTTGAAGCCACTGCTTTTTCCGCAGTCGTTTTTACCAATGCAACAGAATCATCATAGCGCTGTTTATAAGCTTGCGCTTCGGTTTGCTGTTTATTTGTATACCAGAAATAAGTAAAAAATAAACCTGCAAGTAAGACAAAGCCAATGACCGTATTTTTATCTGTTTTCATATTCAATGTTTAAACGTAATAACGTGGGGGCAAAGATATGTTTTTTACAGGTTTCTGCTATACTTTCCCCCTACTAAATACAGGGCATCGGTGATCTCCCCCAAACTGCAATATTTAACCGCTTCCATAAGAATTTCAAACAAATTCCCGTTTTGAAGACTGGCGTCTCTAAGTTGGATCAAATAAGCGTCCCGTTGCGCTAGGTTACGTTTTTTAAACATTTGAAGACAAGCTACCTGTCTTGATCTTTCTTTTTTAGTGGATCTGATAATGGGTTGTTGATCAACTTCCAAGTTTACCTTATCGTTAACAAATGTATTCACACCAATAATTGGAATTTCGCCGTCATGTTTTTTGGTTTCATACACCCAGCTTTCTTCCTGAATTTTAGAGCGTTGATACATTCGTTCCATCGCACCTAACACACCGCCGCGTGCATTTATTTTTTCAAACTCTTTCATCACTGCAGCTTCCACTAAATCAGTTAATTCGGTAATTAAGAAACTACCTTGTTGCGTGTTTTCAACTTTGGCAGTACCTAGTTCTTTATTTATAATCAATTGAATGGCCAATGCCCTTCTTACACTTTCTTCGGTTGGCGTAGTAATGGCTTCATCATAGGCATTGGTATGCAAGCTATTGCACTGATCATAAATTGCATATAAAGCTTGTAGGGTTGTTCTAATATCATTAAAATCTATTTCCTGTGCATGTAAACTTCTGCCACTTGTTTGTATATGATATTTTAATTTTTGAGAACGAATATTGGCTTTGTATTTTAACTTCATCACCCTCGCCCAAATTCTTCGAGCAACCCTTCCAATTACTGCATATTCAGGATCCATACCATTGCTAAAGAAAAAACTCAGGTTGGGCATAAAATCATCAATAGCAATTCCTCGGTTTAAAAAATATTCCACATAGGTAAACCCATTGGCTAAGGTAAATGCCAACTGGGTAATGGGATTAGCCCCTGCTTCTGCAATATGATAACCTGAAATAGAAATACTATAAAAATTTCGAATATTATTTTGTGCAAAATAAGCTTGCACATCACCCATCATACGCAATGCAAAATCGGTAGAGAAAATACAAGTATTTTGCGCCTGATCCTCTTTTAAAATATCTGCTTGTAAAGTACCCCTCAGCTTGTTTAATACATTTGTTTTAATTTGAGCATAAACCATTGGATCCAATACCTGATCCCCCGACACGCCCAGTAATTTTAACCCCAATCCATTATGCCATTGGCTAAAAGGAATTTGAGGATGAATAGATTCATAGCTAGGTGATAATGCAGTAGGAACAAGTTCTTTTATTTTTTTATTCACCTTTGGCCACAATTTTTGTTCCGTTATATATTGCTCACAAGCTTGATCAATAGCGGCATTAAAAAACATGGCTAATAACATGGGAGCCGGCCCATTAATGGTCATGCTCACCGAAGTATTTGCTGCGTTTAAATCTATTCCTGAATATAATTTTTTTGCATCATCAATGGTGGCAACACTCACTCCTGCATTTCCAATTTTACCAAATACATCCATTCTTGCTGCTGGATCATGGCCGTATAAAGTCACGCTATCAAAAGCAGTTGATAATCTAACAGCAGATTGTCCTTTACTTAAATAATGAAAGCGCCAATTGGTTCTTTCGGGACAACCTTCTCCTGCAAACATTCTGGTAGGATCCTCATTGTCTCGTTTTAATTCAAATACGCCGGCAGTAAATGGATAGCGACCCGGTGTATTCTCTTTTAACTGCCACTCTGCGATGTCACCCCAGTCGGCATACTTTGGCAAATAGACTTTATTTAATTCAATACCAGAGGGCGTTTCAAAAACAAATGGATGCAAGGATTTCTTCCCCCTCACTTCATCTGTAAATATTTTTTGTTGATACTTGTCATACAGCGCCGGCCATGCGGTTACTAAGTCCTTCACTTCTTTATCAATACTTGCTTCTATTGCTTTCTGCGCTTTTTGTAAAGAAGCATTTTTTACAAGCAAAGGATCTTCCATGGTTTTAGATACACAATACCATTTAGATACATTTTGCTTTTGCTCCGCAATCCAAATATTGTTATTATGAATGACTTCAATAATCTCATTTAAATACCCCACTCTTTTATTAGGAATGGTTGGAACCATAATATTGTTTTCGTTATATGCTACTGGATTTTCTAAAACATTAAAAATGGCACCGTGTATGGTATTTATATTTTGTATTAAAGCATTATACATGGCCTGCATTCCAGGATCACTATAATGAGCTGCCATGGTTCCAAAAACAGGACATGAATTGGGTTTTGCATGAAACAAATGATGTGATCTGATGTACTGCTTTCTTACGTCTCTTAAGGCATCCAAACCGCCAGCGCGATCAAATTTATTAATACCAATAATATGCGCGTAGTCAATCATGTTTATTTTTTCCAATTGCGTTGGTGCGCCAAATTCAGGCGTCATAATATAAACTGGAACGGTTACATAATCTACAATGGTCGCATCGTTTTGTCCCACACCTGCGGTCTCTATGAGTATGCAATCAAAACCAGCCAACTTGCATAATTCAATAACACCGTCCATAGAATGTGCAACGGATTGCATATCACTTCGGGTAGCTAATGAACGCATAAAAACATTGGGATGATGTATAGCGTTCATTCTGATACGATCGCCTAATAAAGCACCTCCCGTTTTTCTTTTAGAAGGATCTACCGAAATAACCGCAATGGTTTTTTTTGGATTACATTGAACATAATATTGAATCAACCTGTCCACCACCGTTGATTTACCCGCACCACCGGTACCAGTAATTCCAATGATCGGAATCGAATTTATTTTTTTTGTTGCGGGTTGCTTGGACTGTTTTTTATTGCTAGGTAACTTTCGCTTTGGAATTTTCAACTCCCCATTTTGTAATAAAGTTATTTGCCTACTTAAAATACGTGAATCAATTAATTTTTGAATAGCAAGTTTGGAAAATACTTTTTTAGTATGCGGTTTTAAAGGGTAGCTACAAATACGCACCACTTCTTTTATCATTCCATCAATCCCCATTACCAAACCATCACTCGGTAAATAAATTTTTGTAATGCCATTGGCTTCTAAAAAATTTGCTTCCTTAGGTAAAATGGTTCCCCCTCCACCTCCCACAATTTTTACATGATGATATCCCGATGCATCTAATAATTGTCTCACAAAACTAAAAAATTCTACATGGCCACCTTGATAAGAAGTAATGGCAATACCTTGGACATCTTCTTCAATGGCCGCTTCTACAATTTCATAGGCCGATCGATTGTGACCCAAATGAATGATTTCAACACCATTTTCTTGAAGTACACGGCGCATGATATTAATAGAAGCATCATGACCGTCAAATAAACTGGTACAGGTTAAAATTCTAATCTTATTCATGGCGTAAAGCTAACAAATGTTAGGAATATTACCATCAATAAACATTGAAAAATGACCAGCTTACTTAGCGCCTGGAGGACAATTTTGGCGTAAATAACGGGTGTAAAGCGCAGATAAATGCTCCACAGTGCCTTCTCCTTCAGAAATGGAATGGGTTCTATTAGGATAACTCATTAGTGAAAACTGTTTGCCATTTTTAATTAATTCATTGATAAGCAATTCTGCATTTTGATAATGTACATTGTCATCCCCCGTTCCATGTATATATAAAAGATTTCCTTTTAAATTTTTAGCATAGGTAATGGGTGAGCCATTAATAAATACCGATTTATCTTCCTGAGGCAAACCCATATATCTTTCCTGATAAATATTATCATACGTAAGTTGACTAGCTACCCCTGCAATAGAAATACCTGTTTTAAAAATTTCAGGATATTGAAACATTAAATTAAGGGTTGCAGAACCTCCACCACTCCATCCCCATACAGCAACTCTACTGGTATCTACAAATGGTAATTTAAAAATTTCTTTTGCACCCATTGCTTGGTCTCTAATATTCACTTCCCCAATTTTTTGATATACCGATTTACGCCAAGCTTTTCCTTTGGGAACAGGCGTTCCTCTATTATCCATACTTACGTAGATATACCCATCTTCTGCCATGGACCCATTGTACAGAAAATTATAACCAGTTCCATATTCATCTTTTGCAGTTTGTCCCCAAGGCTCGGTATATACATAAAATACAATTGGATATTTTTTAGTAGGATCAAAATCTTGAGGCTTCACCATCCAAGCATCCATTTCCACTCCATCTATAGTCGTCACCTTAAAAAACTCTGGTGCATTTTCATTTTTGCGCATTGCAGCCAATGCATTTTTTACTTTAGATTCACCTATTGCTTGATGCGTTGGTAAACGCACCCACTCATTTACAGGCATGATATTAATATTTGAAAAAACGTGTTTCGCATATTCTCCGTTAGGACTTATCGTGTAATCATGCGAACCCATCTGATCCTTTGGACTCAACAATTGTGCTTCTTTATTCGTATCCCATTGCTTTACATATAAATATTGTTGTGTGGCATTGTTAGGAGAAGCATAATAAAACAATTGATGATTTTTAAAATCTACCCTTGCCGTTTTCATAACATCAAAATTTCCAGGTGTAATACAAATAGGATTCGTTCCATCAATGGATTGAATATAAAAATGTCTCCACCCATCCGATTCATTCGACCATAAAAACTGTTTGCCATCTTCCAACCAATCCCATCCACCATTCGCGTAGTTTTGATCCCATGATGGCATAATGTCAATCCATGTTTTTTCTTGCTCTGTATAAATAGACTTTGATTTTGCAGTAACGATATCCGCTATCAATAGCTGACTTATATTTTGTTTTCTATTTAAATGTTGATAGATAATTTGTTTACTATTAGGAACCCATTCCATTCTTGGAATATAAGTACCTAATACTGCATCATCTGGACTTTCTATCCAATTGGTTTTTTTTGATATTAAATCCACCACCCCAATTTTAACTTTAGATGGTTTCTCTCCTGCAATAGGATATTCAACAGGCACTGCAAAGGGATATGCAGCATCGGTATTATTAATCATTAAATAATTTTTAACCCCATTGGCATCTACTTGCCAATAAGCAATATGCTTGCTATCAGGGCTCCATCTAAATCCATCTCTACAAAAAAACTCTTCTTCATAGGCCCAATCAAAAGTTCCGTTAATAAGATATTTTGTGCCATCCTTTGTTAATTGGACCCTTTCCCCTGAAGCCCAATCCTCCGCATAAATATTGTGCCCACTCACATAAGCAACCCATTGATTATTAGGTGAAAGCTTTGCAAATTGCAATGAAGACGCAGGCATCCCTTTCCCTATTTGTTGTAATTGTTTTGTTTTTGTATTAAATAAATAAAAATCACCCATGGTTTCATAACGCCATACTTTTTTAGAATGTGTTTGAATTAATACCAATTCCTGATTTACAGAGAGACTAAATTTTTGTATTTCAATGGGACTTTTAGCACCATTTGGAATTAAAAGCTTGCCATCCACCCATTGAGTGGCATTGGCATTGCCTGGAGTTTGCATAACAATATCTCCATTTTGTTTGGCATAAAAAGATTGGCCGTCTTTAGACCAAATCAAACTTTCTTGGGATTGACTAAACGCATTAGCGCTTATTAAAACAAATAAAAAGAGTACGATTTTCTGGTTCATAATTGTTAGCTAAATAGTGTGCTAACAAGTTAACCAAAAATCCTATCCCTTAGCATGTTTTTTAGCCGCTTCAATGAAATGAACAAAAAGTGGAGCTGGGGCTTCGACGGTACTTTTTAATTCCGGATGGTATTGAACACCAATAAAGAATGGGTGGTTAGGTAGTTCGACAATTTCAACTAATCCAGTAGCTGGATTCACACCACTCGTCACCATGCCCGCATCCTGAAATGCTTTTAGATAATCATTGTTAAACTCATAACGATGACGATGACGTTCGGTAATAGAAGTAGTGCCATAAATTTTATGCGCCAATGTATTTTCGGTAATGGCACATGGATAAGAACCTAAACGCATGGTTCCTCCCATCATGGTGATTCGCTTTTGCTCCTCCATCATATTAATAACAGGGTCAGGGCTATTGGGATCCATTTCTACCGAATGTGCTTGTTTTAATCCCATCACATTTCTTGCATATTCAATCACGGCCATTTGCATACCTAAACAAATACCAAAGAATGGCATTTTATTTTCTCTTGCATATTGTACTGAAATAATTTTTCCTTCAATACCTCTGTTACCAAAACCAGGCGCCACTAATAAACCGTCTAAGCCATTTAATTTTTCATTTACATTTTCCGGTGTAATATTTTCACTATGCACATTAACTACATTTACTTTCACCTCATTCATAGCTCCGGCATGAATAAAGCCTTCCAATATAGACTTGTAAGCATCTTGTAATTCAATATATTTCCCTATCAAACCAATATTAACCGTTGATTTTGGATTTTTCAACTTCGTTAAAAAGATATTCCATTTAGTTAAATCAGGTTCCTTGAAATTTGTGATTTTCAACTTTTCAAGAACGATTAAATCTAATTTTTCTTCTAACATTTTTAAAGGCACTTCATAAATAGTGGAAGCATCTGCTGCTTCTATGACCCTTCCCGCTTTTACATTACAGAATAAGGCAATTTTTCTTTTGATATCGTCATTTAAAGGCTCTTCTGCTCTACATACAATTACATCTGGACGAACCCCTGCTTCACTCAACATACGCACACTATGTTGTGTTGGTTTTGTTTTTAATTCTTTAGCGGCTTTTAAATAAGGTACTAAAGTTAAATGCACTACCATTACATCTTCCTCTGGAAGTTCCCATTGAATCTGTCTCACTGTTTCCACAAAAGGCAAACTTTCAATATCACCCACCGTGCCGCCAATTTCTGTAATGACTACATCATATTTCCCATCCTGGCCCAATAAAAGCATTCGATGTTTAATTTCATCTGTAATATGAGGGACTACTTGTACTGTTTTGCCAAGGAATTCACCTGCTCTTTCTTTATTAATAACCGTCTGATAAATTCGACCAGTAGTTACATTGTTCGCTTGTGAGGTAGGTGTATTTAAAAAACGTTCATAGTGGCCTAAATCTAAGTCTGTTTCCGCACCGTCCTCCGTAACATAACATTCTCCATGTTCATAAGGATTCAAAGTACCTGGATCCACATTAATATACGGATCGAATTTTTGTATGGTAGCCGTAATGCCCCTTGCTTGCAATAATTTAGCCAAAGAAGCCGCAATAATGCCCTTCCCTAAACTACTCGTCACGCCACCAGTTACAAAAATGTACTTTGCCATAATTTTATTACAATTCAAATATATAAAAAAGCAATCCCAGCCATAGTTTCCTATGAGGATCACCCTTTTTTATATGGGGTTTGTTAATTCGACCTATCTTTAATGGGAAAAAAAGCCAAGAGGTCATACAAAACTACGCCAAAAAAAGACGTGAAAAAAATCGCTTGGCCTCTTGAACATAAAATGTTTAAAACTGTTATTTAAACGTGAACATCTTCACTAAAAACCAATAAAATTCTATGAAAAAACTACTTTTTGGGCTATTTCTTACCTTAATGGCAGGCGGATTAATGAGTTGGCATTGGGAAAAAACACAGTATGGTCCTATAAATAAAACCGACCTTATCGAATGTTTAAATATGGAGACCTTGCAAGCTTATCAATTGGAAGCATCCACCCCTGCATTTGCAGCTATGCATCTTGCCCCTGTTACGATAAACCCAGCAGATTTATTAGGCAAAATGACCAGTTTTGAGGCGGCTGACGGAAAACAAGCCAATGCCTATTTTATCCCTTCAAAAAAGAAGAGTAAGAAATGGTTAATTGTAATTCAAGAATGGTGGGGATTAAATGACCATATTAAATTAGAAGCGGACAAATATTTTACCGATTTAGGCGATATGAATATTATGGCTGTAGATATGTACGATGGAAAGGTAGCCGCTACGCCAGATAGTGCCATGAAATTAATGCGTGGCGCAGATATGGGCAGAATGAATGCCATTATTCAAGGGGTGATTAAACAAGCTGGAGCAGATGCGTCCATTTATAGTGTGGGTTGGTGCTTTGGTGGCATGTGGAGTTTGCAAACTGCTATTTTAGCGGGGCCTCAAGCAAAGGGAAGTATTATGTATTATGGAAGACCGGAGACCAATATGGATAAATTAAAATCCATTCAATGTGACATCATTGGTTTCTTTGGAAATAAAGATCAAGCTCCTTCTCCTACTATGGTGAATGATTTTGAAAAAAATATGATAGCAGCAGGGAAAAATTTATCTGTAAATAGATATGATGCAGGACATGGTTTTGCCAACCCAAGCAACCCTGGCTTTAATCCAACAGCTACTACTGATGCTTATGCAAAAGCCATTGCATTTTTGAAAGCACATTAATACTTAATTAAAATAAATTCAAATTAATAAAGCCCTGTATTATTGATTCCATTTGCCTCAGCGGCAGGCAGCCGAAATCGGCTTCATGGAACAATATTACAGGGCTATTGATGAATAGTCTATCAAACTTGTAATTGAAATGGAAAATTTAGTAACCCTTTGTGGGGAGCAGATAATTTTTAACATAATCCCCAACCCCTTCTTCCAAACTTGAAAAAGGCGCGGTATATCCTGCGGCACGAAGCTTATTCATATTGGCTTCGGTAAAGTATTGGTATTTGTCTCTGATATCCATTGGCATATCAATGAATTCAATATTGGGTTGTAACCCTTGTGCAGTAAAAGTATTGGCAGCCAAATCATAAAAACTACGCGCGCTACCAGTACCTAAATTATACAAACCATTTTTTTCTTTGCTCCAATGTTGCGCAAACATTTCATGTAACATCCAACCAATTACTTTAACGACATCTTTCACATATACAAAGTCGCGTAATTGTTCGCCATCTTTAAAATCAGGTCGGTGACTTTTAAATAATTTGACTAAGCCAGTTGCTTTAATTTGATTGAATGCATGAAAAATAACACTTGCCATACGGCCCTTGTGTCCTTCATTTGGACCATATACATTAAAGAATTTTAAACCCGTCCAAACAGGTGGTTGATTGGTTTGCGCAATCGCCCATTTATCAAACTCATTTTTACTAACCCCATAAGGATTCAAAGGAACCAATTGATCCAAAATAGTATGGCTATCGTCATACCCTTGATCTCCACTTCCATAAGTAGCTGCAGAGGACGCGTAAATAAATGGAATTTGTTTTTCAGTA